>JGI20166J26741_11444251_pt1 | contig 13597 bp, 10 predicted proteins | sample TergutCu122P5_FD_26741 | JGI IMG/M metagenome (IMG submission 26741)
CCACAGCACGAAATACCACAGGCAGCAACCACTGTATAATACTCTTGAGCTCCTGATGATGGGCATAGTGGTGCCCGAAACATGTTGAGCAAGCAATAACCTTTGTTGCATCTAGTTGGCATTTTATTTCCACATATTTATAGACCTTGTTTATGATCCCATGCAACGAGCACCAGTGTGATTCACATATCACAGTTTTGTTCATCAGTTTTGTTGTTGTTGCTGATAGTACGATATTAAAAAGGTGTATTTTGACTAGCCCCCATTTGTTGCCAAAGAGTCATACCTTGTGTCATGAGAACAGGACAACAGGCTCAACAATGGAAATAACTCTGTCACTCACATTCACACTCTCTCACACAAAACACACACACACACATCATAATGTTGTCATAACCTAATATTTTCTCTTAATAAGAAAAGTAGTCTAAAAACTGGAGTTTTTTCATGTGTGGCCATGTGAGTAAAATTGTATCACTTATATTTAATTGTTTATATTCATTATTCACAGCCCATGAAATTACATGAATGCAATCTGTTTACAGTTGTGGCCCAGAAGATACAGCTGAAGCAGCAGTCCCTGTTAAGCAGTGAACAGCTGCAGAGCCAATAGCAGGATGCTGTCAGATCTAAACCACTGTCAGTCTACTGTGGCTCATTTTGTTCACAAATGTAAGCTGCAATAAAGAAAAGGATATTCACCAGTAATGTGGGGAAAACAACAATTTGATTTATGAAAAGGACATTTGTTCAGCATGTTCTGGCATATTGTACACTCTTCAGATCTCACTTTGTGAACACCTTAACTGCTCATGTTATCAAAGCTGATAAATGTTTAAGTTCAGTACATATTGTTTATTTTTTCCTTTAAAATCTTTGTGTAACATACAGTTTAATTTCTTAAATAATTCATGTTCGAAGTACAGCAAAATTCCATTAATCTGATTCACATGGGACTGGACAGGTACTGAATTATCCAGCATTCCAAATTATGAGACTTGGGCTGTATCTGAGAAGTATTCTATTCTTTCATCTGCAGGTTCAGGGTCATCAGGGTTCCCATCTGTTTTTTCTGGAGTCTTCGTAGCTGAATAAATTGCTGGTGTAGGAGGCAGAGGATCGGGAGATAACCACAGCGGCTACTGTAGACACTCCTGGAGGTCTTTCTGATCATATCACAGAGATCTGCCTATTTCATAGATGAAGCTTGTTTTCTGGTAAAAAGCAAACCTTCTGACCTTAGGAGTACTTAAGTGCTGGATTATCAGGATTTCCAAATTAATAAAATGTTGGATTAACAGAATTTTGCTGTATTAAAAACCAAATAGGACTTTGTGGTAGCATTTTGTAAAAGTGTTTCTTTAATTTATGTTTCTTCTTTGAAAAAATACACTACATTATCCTCTCTCTCTCTCTTTTTTTTTCTTTCTTTTTTCTTTTTCTTTTTTCCCCCCATCTTTAAAATGATGGATATGTTTTCAGTTTCATTCTGCCATCAGTTGTAAGCGGTGATATTTGAAGAATTAAATCAAAAGTGCTAAAAAAATACAGATCTTCATACATGTTGGGGGTGGGGGGTGTTAGGAATATTAGGAAAAAATGGTATTAGCCTTAGTTTTGAGGTTAATATATAAATATTAAAACAGGCCAGTTCAGTCATCCAGGTTTCTGGGAATTTTCATTTTTTTTGTCTTGTTTTAGTAGTATATTTAATGTTTTATAACTGTTTGCAAGAAACAGTTCATTTTGTTTATCTCATTAAATCATCAGTACATTTTAGTGGAATACTTTGTGTACAGGATCATCAGACTTCTGCTGTTCTTAGGAATCCTGTTTCGTTTCATTCATCCATACAAAATTAGTAATAGAAGGCCTTAAAATTCACTATACATCTGGGACTGTCAGCACATGGACACTGAATTAAAACCACGCTCTCTTTTTGCACACTGACGTACTGACGACTGAAGTCAGTAACGAAAGTCTTATCTATGAAAATGAGGGAAGCCCTGAGATGGTAAGACATTTCAAGTTTGGAAAGGCTAGAAGATGAATATCCCACCATTTTTGCCACTTTTAAATAAAATACATAGGTGATACGAAGCTATATTATTAGTGAACACCTAAAATCTTGCAAATATGTTCTGTGAGACTGTTCTGGTTAACCCATACATGTTATACTACCAATTAAGGGACCTAGTCAGATAAATATGCTACAATTTGAAGTAAGAGGCAGGACAGTTATGGAGGCTACTAGTGATTTTAAAAACACAACATTATTTATTCATACATGCCATTGTCATTTCAAGCTAGGATCACAGCGCACGTAGAAGAATCAGTATTTATGTTACAGGCGTTCCTGTTTGCAGACAGGACATGTCCACCACATTTGCCATGGTAACATTATGTCAAAGTAATATGCAGAACCAGACTTGCTCCCACGTTTCTCTGGATTGGCCAGTAGTAGACTGTGTACAGTGAATGGCACAGTGCAATCCTTCATCACACAGCTGCTCTATCAGTATGAAAGAAATAGAAGACCTCATCACACATTTCCCCTAACTAATGTAAACTGCACCATGGTGAAGAGCAAATGGCCTTGTAGCACCTAAGTGATGGAAGAATGGGACAGGTGTAGTAGTGAGGGCTTTACTTGTCATGTTTAATGTAATAGCATTTATTTGCTCCATATACCACCTACCTAAACAAAGATTGTTAATTGAGAAGTTGTTACAGATTTTTAACCCTGCCATTTTAACCATTATGTTACAGAAAAATACCACAAATGGCGAAAGTGTGATGTGTGAATTTACGACCCTATGAGATAAGTGGGGTTGGAGGAACCAAAGACACATGAAACATGATGTGCATGATAAATTAATGATGATAAACACAAAAACATTAATGTGGGTGTTGTACTGGAATGAAGTTGGTTTTCCTGGCTGAAAGTTGTCAGGCTGGTCAAACAATGGCAGAGGGTATACGGGAGACTTTGAGAAGAAAGAGGTGGTCTTTGATTGCTTTGCCTTTCTCTACATGTCCTTACACACTTCCTCATATGGTTCCATGACAGCCTTCATCTTATGCTTAAATTTCAGGCACCTGTCCATGAATTGATCTTTCTTAGATCCCTAGTAATCAGCTGAGGCCTCTGCACAACAGCACCAGGATCTTTTTCGGGTTCACTGCATCCTGTCATCTCTCCAAGGACATCCTCATTTAACTTGGCAGTACAAGAGTCAAGAACTTTATGGATATCAGCCTCTGAATGTGGGAATCTTTCTGGAAATGAATGGGATAATATGAGGATGTCCCTTGTTTTGTCCTTCCTGGAAGTCAACTGCTTCAGACTTGTCATTGGACTTCTTTATATTTGGTATGCAAGTAAGCTGTGCTGTATGACTTCCAGCATTTGCTGACACTAGCAAAGGTCTCTTCACTTGCATTCACAATAGTGCAAAAGATGTGGCAAATGTAATAGCTAATGAATGTTGTGGTGATTCCCTCATTAAGTGATGGAGTGAGGTGGTGCTTTTGGACAGATACTCTATTAGAGTATTTGGATGGGTGAGGAAAATGCTGCAGATATGGTGGGGAGTGATCAAGGACGAGGAGTCCCTTGAATGCTGCTAGATTGTTGGACTTCACATGTAGTTTTGAAAACAGCCTTTACTGTCAAGGACTTCTGCCTCACTACAGCTCCTCTGACTCAAAATACTTTCTGTGCGTGATCTTGCTGCTGTGGCGCGCGCGTGCGTGCACACACACACACACACACACATGCCTTCCTGTGTTTTCAAGGAAAGGGGTCACAGTGACTTACACAAGAAACTTTTTGACTCAGTGCAGCACTAACCCTATTGTTTTCCCTGATCTTGTTTTCATTTGTCTTGGTAAAACAAACAGTTATAATTCATTTATAACATTGTGACATGTGACAAGAGCAGTGCTTATTCCCCTGTTGCCACTTATCCAGCACCTCCTCTTTCTTTGAGACATCACTTCCTTTTTCTTCTTACCTTAGGCTTTTCAGACATAATTAAAGGACAAATGCGACAATCCTAAAAGTTATGAAAAGTATGGAAGTGCAATCCCTGTGGTAGTTACCAAGTGAGACAGACATACAGATGCAGCCTCTTGTGCATTACTCCATGCCTATGTAAACATAATCGTGTGTGAGTAAGCAGCATACACTGCAATGCGCGAAGACTGCCACAGTAGTTCTTGTGTGAATACACGTAATTATGATGCACAAACCCATGAATGAGAAGGGTCTGCTGTACTTCCTTTTATAAATACCACAGTATTGTCTAATCAAAATTACAACAAGCCAGGCAATGTGCATATACCGTAATAATGAGATGTGTGCATGCAACCACTGTTGCAGTGGAAAAGCCATAAGTAGTACTTATTCTGAGTGTGTGTTTGTAGCCTTAGGTATCCAGCATGCTATGTCCATGCACCATATTGTCATATGTCACTGTCATTAATCTGTGTTAGGACAGATACAGCACTGACTGTATTCCTTTTAAAATTCATACTTCCACCCAGACATGTAATTAAGTATGTATGTTATTCAGGGTTCCCAAGAGTCACAGATGGATTCAGAAATGACTGTCAGAACTACTATGACAAATGCCTTGGTCTAAGATGATTTACATCTTGCTGGAAATTGTGCCATTTGGTGGTTCTGTCCAACATTCCAGCCACTTTGTGAGTGCCAGCTGTGATCCTGTGTAAATCTCCCCACCCTGCCACAGCTCTCTGTAGAACATTTTGTGGATGTTCAGTGCTGCAGGATGTGTATGTCCATCTTCTCCAGCAACAAACTGCTGTGTTACTTCAACTCCCTTATGTCCTGATATTATTGACTGTACATTATGTCGTGATAGCCATGTTGAAGCTTGGACTTCCTTAGGGTCTAGCTGAAAGCAAATAAATGTAACATATAAGCACTACACACAGCATAATATTTAACGTTTTTCTTTTAAGCAGTCATCTGTATAGAGAAGCTACCAACCAACTGCCTAAGGTATGGCATGGTTTTGTATTATTCACTATTCATCCCAGGAAGGTTACCAATTTAAAGTTCCTAAATCAAAAATAAATCATCATTATTCAGTTCCGTTTGGCTATTTCAAACTGCATACTTCCATTTCATTAATCCTACTGTCTGAATCCTCATGTATTACCATATATTTACAAAGAAATGGTTTGCATAATTTTATAGCTAACCAGACTACTTAACACTAAGTAGACTGTTAAATAGTATCTGAATGCAGCTCACTTTTATTCTAGCTTGTAACTGCTTCCAGGTTTCTGAGGATTTTGAATGGAAATAAAGGACAACATGGTGACTCCTAGGCTCACCAAAGGCAATCAGGGGTGGATATGCCGACTCCCAAAGACACAACAGACGAGTTATAGTGTTTCTGGAATCTAACACAAGTCCTGTCTCCTCTTCAAGTTCTCTTAATGCACCATGTATGAGTGATTCTCCCACTTCTGCAATGAATTAAATTATATCAATCATAATCACAATGAACAGTTAATGGTAAGTGGGTCTGTTGACACCATGGCATGTCATGTACTCAAGGTGGGAGGAGGAAAAGACTCACTCACGTACCATTTACTTACCCTTAACATCAAAGATCGCTACATACGTGGAGACAGCTCTAAGCTTGATATTTACAAGAAGTTCATTATGTGTACAAGATCTATCTGGCTTCAAATAACATGAGGTAAGTTGTGCTGAATGTATTTAGAAATTTGTACTCCTTTTGGTAAATTCCACGTCAAGTTGAGCACTTTTGGTTTAATGTCAATTGGCTATTTTTCTTTGTTGTCCAAATTCTAAATTTCCAGTGCTGCACTGGGTTATAGTGAAAGTGAGGCAAGGCAGTTATTTTGATTGACTGTTACAAATTTTGGTGTTCACTGTAAACTTGTGTAATTATTGTAAAATTGTATGATTGCCCCTAGCTTAATCCTGTACTTAGCTTTAGTAAACTAGACTATACTATTAGCAGTATAGTTAAATATTTTACTCAGCAACCAGAACGTAACACCTGCATTATAACGTCCATGATTTCCTGGCTAGCTACATGTACTGTTAGAATTCTTTGCAGTCTAAAGCTGCTCGTAGGCACCTATCTTTCCAAAGCCGAAACAATATTAGACTAGCAGTTTTCAGTAATCTGCTATTAAAACTCAAAACTGAATGGTGGCAGCGCTATTAAAACCATGAGAACCAAGACGGTAGAAGTAGAGCTGCTGAAGTCACATGAACCATAGTGTTTCCTTGGGTAGGGTATAGTTTGGGTCAGAATTATAACAGGGAAGCACTACAAATTTGCACGGTAGCTGCCATGGATACAATGTCATCACAGATAACCAACAGTGGGCAGTTCTCCAGCATGGATGTTGAACAGGATGCTAAACAACTTGTAAAAAACCAGTTCCAGACTGAGTCTATGAAACATTTGGGTTCCAAAAAGGCTTGGAATTTCTTGGTAGCTATTAACTTCTCACAAAGGACTGTCATTCCACATAGCACTTACATGAAACAAATCTATGTAACACCAAAATCATTGTTGTCGCATTAACAGTATTTAGTAACTTGATGTTTAACTCATGTGAAATTCTCATCATGAACTAGATGTGCAGTGACTAATCAGTGTTATAACCAATTAGTGAAAATTTGTTGTCATGTAAAGCAGATGACATTAAGACCATCAAAATTTCAGGCATTCATTTACAGTTTTCAACATGTAGATACATTCATTTGCTTTATGTATAATTCTCAAAATCTAAAGCTGCACCCTTGTTATACAAGGGGGGCAATTTCTGAAGATGCTGTGACATGGCAAAGTAACAAGGGAATGTCTACTTACAAGGCTTGTCATAAACCTTGTATACTGCTTAAAAGTCACATTCTGCAAATGTTTCATGGGTGGAGTTACAAACCTAGATGCCCCCCAGGTGGGACCCATGCGTTGGGGAAAGAACGCATGTGATTAGAGCGTTGAGTCATCAGGACAAGAGAATCACACGATTCCACAAGAACCGCAACTCCAACGTAAATCCCTCTTTCTTGTGGTGGTGTTACAGGTGTGCTACATTGATGTAGTCTCCACAGGGGACATTCTGGTGAATGCTGCAAAAAATGACCGATTTGCGTCATTAAGTAATCCTGTTCCAATTGTCCAAAAATCTCAAGGTTTTTCATCAAATTCGGGACATACATAAAGTGTTACGCAACCAAGTTGATCATTTACTGTCCCCGTACTTGGTTTGTTTTCATCACTCAATTTGTTCTTTTCGTTCTGAGAGTACAGCAACAGCAAGTCATCTTGAACTTTGCAATTTATCGTTGTTGATTTCCCATTGGGTGAAAAATGATGTACTAAACATGTTGAAAAGTCCGCTATTTTAGGTTTACCACGTGCATCATGTGCCCCTAAACCAACAAGTACTCTTCTCACACTGGCTACGTTATTTACAGCACCTGCCATCGTTTTCCGCATTGCTCCACTTGAGAGGATTTTACTGATACACTGCGATGTACTTTCTGAACGCGTACCGATACATTCACTCCGTTTATAATGTGTACACAGACAGCACCAGTGATTTGTAAATGTAATTACCCACATACACGGATCATGTCTACCCATAGCAATATAGAACATTGTGCTGCTACCTTTACCAGCGGAATAGCGGGATTATCATATATTCCCAGGTGAACAGCAAATTACTGTCCAAATAGTTTAATCAAGACGCCCAATAAGTAACATTTAATCGTCAGTAACTAATGTTCTACATTAAGGCAAGATGTTCTGCAGGCAGCACCTCCTCGTATTCCTCCCGTTGAAATGCAACATATTTCGCTACATGCTTTGACGTAATCGTAAAGAATGTGTTTAACAGAAAAAAGTATATAACTAAATCTGAAACATAACACGACTGCTGATTAATAAAAAATTCCCCTGATTAACATAATATGGAGCTTTCGATCTCCATTTGTATTATTTTATGATTGTTATACGGACTTTATGTTCATTACTGTTGAATTTGCTTTGTCTGTTATCCTGCACAAACCACTGAAGTATTCATCAACACGAATGAGAATTTATGTTATTGATAATACGTGTTTAATGAAGGAAACCCGGTCACTGATTTTGGAAACATTGCTACCTAAAGCGTTTGTATTTAGCTGTTATTCAAACGTGGTGTGAAGTTCCTACCGAAATTCGTGTCCATAGATTCAGAGTACGTGTGCAATACCTGCGTATGTAGTGGCCATTATACTCTGTGGTGAGAAATATGTTTTTTTTTATTGCAGTTGTAAGAATCGTCAACGCGAGAAGAAAAAAATGGGCAACAAGGGGGTTGTACATGTAGATTAGATTTATATTAGATTGGCTTAGATTAGAATGGGTGTTCGGCGAATTTATTTGGTTTATATGTCACATTCCATTGTGAGTAAGTATTGGTGATCATAGAATTGCCGGGAGTCTTCGTACAGCGATGGCAAAAATGCCCACTGTTACTCTCCCAACTTCTTCTTTGAGCTCCGTAACTACGGAATGGGACCCAATAACTAACTCTGATAAAGAAGTGGCGTCGAACCTGTGTTTAGTAAGAATCAAAAGGTGAGATATTTAAGTGTCTGTGTGTGTGAAATGATGACGGAATAGATTCATAACGTTTCTATGAATTGCGATTCTTTTACTATATGTTTCTTTCTGGTATTTTACCGGCTATAACGGTGTGATACAGAGATGAGTTAGAGTAATAACTAGTGATGGTTTAGTAATGTAATTGGTTCAGTTTTGCGTATTATATGTATTCCCACCCCCCAAGAATCCATGGTTATTGCTGGTGTAGTACCTGGGTGAGTACAATATTTATTTTATTTCTTATTTACGCCCATATAGTTACATGGTAACATTGGACTTGTCAATATGAAGAAAGTCATATACACAATAAAGTAAATTTATCAATAATATAATAGTAATGCACTAATAGAAGGTAATAGCATACAATATTTTAATATAAGTTACTATGGATATAGCTGTACAAATTACCATCAGATACAAACATTTTACCAGAATTACATAAGTTCATTCAACTACACACTAGGACTACATCCATCCAGCTTACATAGTTAGGTGTGCTGTCCCTCTGTCATTGGACATAATAGACGACTGTAAGTCCATTTTTAGACTACTTTTGGCGATGCCATAGCTCAGGTACTTGTCAGACTGTCTGGACACCTGGGTTCAGTCACAGCTGAGTCCACATGGGACTTGCGGCAGGCAAAGTAGCACTGAGACATGTTTTCCTCCGAATACTTTCACTATTATTCCACCATTGTGCCATGCTTATTCCTTTATCACAGATGCTGTGTAATCTTAGCAATTGACACCATTGTTAAATAAGACACTTAGGCTGCTATTTTCCCTTAAAGGAAGATTCTAAGCCCTGTTCCCCATATCCCAAGTGCCTCCCAAGCATACAACATGTCAAACCACTTCCCCAATTTGTTTTAATCCTAATTATCCAATAGTACTGTTTTATTTATTAGCCTGAAACTGTCAATGTTTAGTAACTCTTCTGTGTCTAATAGTTCTGTCCATTTCCAGTACCTAATAACTCATTATCATTGCACTTTTCTAGCTGCTGTCTCTACCCGGTTCTAAATCTGTGATGCCATTGACTGCATATTAATGAACCTCTCGATACCTTCTTATGGAATCTAGGCTGAATTATATCACTTTCCTTTCATGACTCATGTATATGGTTATTATTTTATCAGACCAGTATTGTTGACACTTCCTGCCACTATTCCAATGGGCGTATGCACAGGTCATTCAGCAGCCATGGTTTTTACATGAACACCTTGTTATCAGGCAATGCAGAAATGCATGATTGTTATCCCATGCATTGTTGATGGGTCATGCATTTCTACGTTTTCTTACACGACATCCTGTACATCCGTTTGTCAGCTGGTCTGGCTCACTTTTTGCTTCAAGGTTATCGACAGCTTAATGCAGGATGCTTGGGTCTCAGGTTACAAATAAACAGACTCGTCCCGAACCCCTATTTTTGGAACCATAAGACTTCAACAAAGAGACAACTCATTCATATAATCTCTCTGTTTTCCTTCAGTTGCAATCATGGCTTTGCGTAGGAATGTTCTGCAAGAGGACAATATTTTGTGTGAGTTATATGCAGATACACGTTCTGATGTCTCTGATTATAGTGACAATGAAAGTTTGGACAGTGACAGTGACATCCCCACAACTAGTGCACATAAACAATTGTGATCTTCTACTGGTCCACTGACCCCACAATTTCCACGCTCGTTTTTCCTCACATCTATCAAGACAATTTTTATAACAGTGTGCGATTAGCTCAGACATTGCTAGACAGGAACTTGAGAGTTTGCAGCACTTTGAGGGCTAACAGGGGCATTCCACATGACCTAGAAGGGGAAGGCAAGCACTTGAAAAAAGATAAGTCAGCGTTCCAGAGGAATGGTGACGTAGTGGTGCAAGTGTGGAATTACAAGACTTGTGCGAATGATAGGTACGATCCATGATGCAACAGTTGTAAACAAAGGGAGGAAAGACAGGAAAACAAACATGGAAATAAAGAAGCCCTATTCTGTTGGCCAGTACAATAAATTCATAAAGGGCATAGGCAGGACAGACCAGTACCCCAGTTTTTACTCAGTTCTGAGGAAAACTGTAAAATGGTCAAAAAAGGTGGTACTGTATCTCCTAAACTGTGCTCTCTTCAATGCATTTTTTTTGTACAGGACACTAAATAGAAAAAAAAAAGTAAATTACAAGAACTTCCTGCATGACATAGGGAGGTCCTGGATATCAGAAGTCCAGAATCGAAGTGAGTCCAATTCTGATGACCTTCAATTGCCAGAGAAACAAACAACTCCAAGGGGGCCTAAAAAGGACCTGCCAGGCAGACTCTTCGGTGATTTCAGAATACACAAACTTGAAAAAATTGTTGCTGGTGGGGAGGGAAAAGGAAGTATCCTGCCAGACCATGTAAAGTGTGTGCTGCATATACGAAGTGAAGTGAAACTAGATACATTTGTAAATTCTGCGTTGTTCTGCTTCACAAAGGGTCTTGTTTTGAGAAATACCATTCAGTGACGAACTACTAGACTATCTACATGCAGTTTCTGGAGTCTGGGGCTCAGGAATGTAATCTACAGTGTCAAACCATAAGTAAGAATATGTTATGGGGTTGAACATTCAAAGCGTTTAAAACGTCCGGGAACTGGGGGTATTTAATTAAAAGACCATCCGGCCGGCAAGGTGTTAAGTGGATCGTTGGCTGAAAAACAATATTGGTTAGATAAAATAATGACCCTATATGTCCTTCAGAGAATTGCAGCCTGCACTAACATTTTATGCATACTACGTGGCATTCTAGCTTCATTACCAGGTGTCTGGGTTAAATATCTGTCATTCTGAAGCAGGGTTAATGCAGGGTGTTTGATAAAGTTTCTGCTTATGTCTATTTCAAGCGAGAGAAGAAAATCTTTTATTGTGGCATGTGTCTCTGTTGACCAGCCTGTTCTGTGCCTGGATGGGATGAAGGTAGAAATACATAGGCTGTTTTTATAAGAGCACCTAGTGGACTGTATTTCATATTTACAAACTGTTATAGGATGATAAGGGGAATTAAAGTTATGGCTAACAAACAATCGAAACTACAGGACAGTCTGGTATTTGTCACATACACAAAACTGTTATGTTTATTGAGGGTGGGGAAAACCATGCAGCTGAATCTCCAACAGAGCTTACATCTTTGTAAAAGAAACCATGTTAGATCATTCTGGTGACTTTTATTTGGTAGTTGTATTTGCCTTAAGAAAACTGTATTCACCATGTATATTCCAACAACTGCACTATAATTAAATATAGTAATATACAAACATATGGTAAAACTGCTACATTTTTCATCCTTTTTGTCTACCTTCAGGGAAGTATTCGGCAAAGAAAAATACAGTAATGGCTGGTTAACACATAGATGTGCAATAATAGAGTTAAAACACAATATTAATATGGTTAAAAAATTTAGAAAGCATAGTACAGAATGTATATCATAACAGTTATTATTTGAATTGCAAACAGACATCTGTTGCAGAAATTCATCCAGTTTTCAAGGATATGTCTCTTTTTCTCCTGTGGTTGTTTATGTCACTATGGATGAGTGCACATTGCGATACATACGTACATTTCATGGGTACATAAGTGTGTCACAAAGACAACAGGATGTGGAAAAAGTCTTAAACACCCAAAGTAGACACAGTGTCCTTATTTGGGACTTTTTGCATGGCCTAAATTGTAAGAAATTTCTGAAGCTGGCCCTGTTTCTGTCTTTGCCTGAAGATAGAAGTAGAGCCGGCTTCCTAAACATGGCATTTTTAAAAATTTAGACCAGTGTTTCCCAAAATATTTTGTTTGTTGACCCCTTTTGGCTTTGAAAAATAACCACGGATCCTATCATCCTTGCAAATATAAATATAGAGTGTCTGGATGATAGGTGTCTGAAATTAAAAATTTATATCTGAGAACTGATTTTAGATAGCTACAAATACATACCAGTAGCATATGTAACAATGCATTGCAAGATTTGACCTTAATTAAACTGATTTTTGGTCACTTTATTGGTGCAGAGGGTTTGTAATTAGATATTCCAGTGGTCATAAAAAGTAAACACATTGCCAATTAAAGAAGTTCTGTGATTATTGTTACAAAACATTATTCTTAGGTGACATCGCCCTGTTGTGCATTTTGTATCATTAAGTGTTGTTGTGTCTTATGTCTTTGGTTTCTGTTCAATACTGCTATACGTATTGGCTGTCAGCATCAGCCATTCAGGTAGGGCATTGGTTCACAAAGAGAGTAAGGAGAGATTTCTCCCCATTTTACTCTTTTTGTGAACCAGTGCCGTACCTAATGATGGCTGATGTGGACAACTGAAACATGTAGTAGTATCAGATAGGAATCAAATATACAAGAACCATGTAGTTGTGCTTGTTGGATGGTAAAATAACACTTGATTGAAAATGTTATTCCTTTAATTAAAAAATAAGTAAATTTAAAAGTAGCCTTTACAGAAGTGTATCTATGGATCCCCTGGGAACTGGTTGCAGATCCCTTGGAATCCATGAATCACACTTTGGGAACCACAGATTTAGACAATGTACAAAGTCCAAAATAGGGAGATTATGTCAGTGAGTCATACACATTCCTTAAAGCCCTGTGGTTTTGAATAAAATGTACAGAATTTTTATGATGTAAAATACTACAGACATTTTATAAAACAGTATTATGGATTATCTTTACACATAAAAGATTCATCTACACAGTAAAAGGAATCTGTATTTTATTTTCTAATGACACTTTAACCTTTTGGAGCCGGAATTTTACATTTAAATTTTAGCACGCCCCGTAGGTAAAATGTGAATAATACAGGAACCAAACAAGGTAGCATTATGAAATAAACAGCATTTTGAAGAGGAAAAAACGGAGATTATGCAGCATGTTTAAAATATTCAGTATGT
>JGI20166J26741_11444362_pt1 | contig 13597 bp, 11 predicted proteins | sample TergutCu122P5_FD_26741 | JGI IMG/M metagenome (IMG submission 26741)
CTTCGCCCTCCTGGCGGTCGGCCTGGTCTACCCCACGATCACGACCATCGTCTCGGCGTTCTACGACAAGACGGGCACGAGCTTCGTCGGCTGGGCCAACCTCGCCTGGGTCTTCCAGGAGAACAGCGGCACCGGCGGGCTGACCGCCCTGGTCAACACGATGATCTGGGTGATCGTCGCCCCGGTGGTCGCCACCGCCGTCGGCCTGCTCTACGCCGTCTGGGTCGACCGGGCCCGGGGCGAGAAGGTGCTCAAGAGCCTGGTCTTCATGCCGATGGCGATCTCCCTGGTCGGCGCCTCGGTCATCTTCAAGTTCCTCTACAACTACCGCCAGGGCGACCAGATCGGCCTGCTCAACCAGATCGTCGTCTGGCTCGGCGGAACGCCGGTCAACTGGCTCAACAGCCACCCGCTCAACGTCGTGCTCCAACTGGTCATCCTCGTGTGGGCCCAGACCGGCTTCGCCATGGTCATCCTGTCGGCCGCCATCAAGGGCGTGCCCGAGGAGCTGAACGAGGCCGCCGCCCTCGACGGCGCCTCCGCGTTCCAGCGCTTCCTCAACGTCACCGTCCCGAGCATCCGTCCCACCGTCATCGTGGTCTGGGTGACGATCTCGATCACGGCGCTCAAGGTCTACGACATCATCGCCGTGACGACCGCCGGCGCCCAGGGGACGACGGTGCTGGGCTACGAGATGGTCAAGCAGGCGCAGCTCTTCCCGCCCCAGTCCGGGCACTCCTCGGCGCTGGCCGTCATCCTGTTCCTCCTCATGATCCCGTTCATCGTCTTCAACACCCGCAACCTGCGCGCGCAAAGGAGCGGACGATGAGCGCCCCCGTGAACCTCTCGCCCGTGTCCCGTCCGCCCCGCCGGGGGGAGAACCCCACGGCGGCGGCGCTGCGCCGTACCCACGCGAAGCTCACCAGCCCGGCCGCGACGGCCGGGGCGATCGTTCTGGCGGTCATCTGGACGCTGCCGTCGTTCGGCCTGTTCGTGTCGAGCTTCCGGCCCGCCGACGCGATCACCACGAGCGGCTGGTGGACGTTCTTCGCCCACCCGTCGCTGACCCTGAGCAACTACGTCCAGGCCCTGGAGTTCAAGTCGGGCATCACCATCGGCACGGCCCTGCTGAACTCGTTCACGATCACCCTGCCGGCGGCGGTCCTGCCGATCACGATCGCGCTGCTCATGGCCTACGCCTTCGCCTGGCTGGACTTCCCGGGACGCGATTGGCTGTTCATCGGCGTCTTCGCCCTCCAGGTCGTGCCGCTGCAGATGATCCTGGTGCCCCTGCTGCGGTTGTACGGCGGCGGTTGGTCCATCGGCGGCACGGAGATCTTCCCCGGACTGTCCACGAACGCCCTGAGCAACGGGTTCATGGCGGTGTGGCTGACGCACACCATCTCGGCGCTGCCGCTGGCCACGTTCATGCTGCACAACTCGCTGTCGGCCATCCCCGCCGAACTCATGGAGGCGGCCAAGATCGACGGCGCCGGCCACGGCCAGATCCTCGTGCGCGTCGCGCTGCCGCTGGCGGCGCCGACCATCGCCAGCTACGCCATCTTCCAGTTCCTGTGGGTCTGGAACGACCTGCTCGTCGCCACCATCTTCTCCAGCGGCCAGAACGCGCCGGTCACCAAGCTGCTGACCAACCTTTCGGGCACGTGGGGCCAGCAGTGGTACCTCCTGGCGGCCGGCACGTTCCTCGCCCTGATCGTCCCCCTCCTCGTGTTTTTCGCGCTGCAGCGCTTCTTCGTCCGGGGCCTGCTGGCTGGGGCGACGAAGGGATGAACGCCATGACGGTGCCGACCGAAACGGGGGGGCTGGCCGGGCCGGTCGACGAACCGGACGCGTGGAGCCTGGACTGGTCCACCGCGCGCCCGAGCGCGCTCGGCGGGGCGGAGGTCGACGCGGGCGTGGCCTGCACGCTGTTCTGCCTGGGCAACGGGCGCCTGGGGGTGCGCGGCGCCGCCGGCCTGCGGTCCGACGAGGTGCCCGGCAGCTACATCAACGGCTTCTACGAGACGGCCCCGATCGTCTACCCGGAGGACGCCTACGGCCTGGCGCGCACGGCGCAGGCGATCCAGCCCGTGCCGGAGTCGACCGGCCTGGCGCTGCGGCTCGACGGGGCTGCGCTGGGCGAACCGGACGAGGTGAGCCGTCACCTCGACATGCGTGGCGGCACCTTGAACTGGCGCGCCGAGTGGCGCCTGCCGGCGGGCACCCTGGTCGTCGAATGCCAGCGCTTCGTCGGCCTGGCGCGCACCGGCCTGACCGGCTCGCGCTGGACGCTGGGGTGGTCCGGGTTGCCCGTCGCGGTCGAACTCGGCCTGGCTCTGGCCGCCCCGGCCCCGCCGGAGGAGGCGACCGCGTCCACCCTCGACCCGCGTCGTACCGACACCATGGCCGCACCCGGGATCGAGGTGGCGACAAGGGGCGATGACGTGCTCGTGCGCCTGGCGACGCGCCGCTCCGGGCTGGCGGCGGTGGCGCTGGCGGGCCTCGACGGGCCCGGAGCCACCACGCAGGTCGTCGGGGAGGCGGCCTGGCAGTGGGTGCGGCTGACCCTGGACGCGACCAGGCGCCCGAGCGTGACGCGGTACGTCGCCTACGCGGCCGGCCAGGCCACTTCGACGGAGGAGCTGGCGGCCGACTGCGGACGGACGCTCGCCGGGGCGCGCGAGGCCGGCTGGGCGGGCCTGCTGGGCGAGCAGCGGGCGTGGCTGGACCAGTTCTGGGCCGACACCGATGTGGCGATCGCGGGACCGCGCGAGGATCAGGTGGCCCTGCGCTGGAATCTGTTCCAGGTGGCGCAGGCCAGCGCCGGCGTGGGGGAGCGCGGCGTCGGCGCGAAGGGCGTCACCGGGTCGGGCTACTCGGGGCACTACTTCTGGGACTCCGAGATCTACGTGGCGCCGCTGCTGGCCCACACGCGCCCGGAGGCGGCGCGCGGCCTGGTGGCCTACCGCTACGCCACGCTCGACGCGGCCCGGCGGCGGGCCGCCGAGCTGACGCAGGACGGCGCCTGCTACCCCTGGCGCACGATCACCGGCGAGGAGGCCTCGGCCTACTTCCTGGCGGGCACGGCGGGCTACCACATCAACGCCGCCGTCGCCCACGCCGTGGCGGGCTACGTCGCGGCCACCGGCGACGAGGACTTCCTGGCCGATCAGGGCGCCGAGATCCTCATCGAGACCGCCCGGCTGTGGGCCAGCCTGGCCCACCCGTCCCCGGCCGACGGCCAGTACCACCTCCACCGCGTCACGGGACCGGACGAGTACTCGGCGATGGTGGACGACAACGTCTACACCAACGTCATGGCCCGGCACAACCTGCGGCTGGCGGCCGACGCCTGCGAGGCGCTCGCGCGGCGGCGGCCCCGGGAGCGCGACGACCTGGCGCGGCGGCTTCGCCTGGAGCCCGCCGAGATCGACCGCTGGCGGGCGATCGCGGACGCCATGGCGGTGCCCTACGACGAGGCGCTGGGCATCAACCCCCAGGACGCCGCCTTCCTCTGCCTGCCGCCGTGGGATTTCGCCGGCACGCCGCGCGAGAACTACCCGCTGCTGCTGCACTACCACCCCCTCGTGATCTATCGCCACCAGGTCCTCAAGCAGGCCGATGTGGTGATGGCGCTGTTCCTGCGCCCGGGCGACTTCCCGCCCGAGGTGCGGCGGCGCGACTTCGACTTCTACGAGCCGCTGACGACGGGCGACTCCACCCTGTCGGCCATCCCGCAGGCCATCGTGGCGGCGCGCGTCGGGCGGCTGGACGTGGCGGCGCGGCACCTCCGCGACGCCCTTCGCGTCGACCTGGCCAACACCCACCGCAACACCGTCGACGGGGTCCACATCGCCTCGGCCAGCGGCGTCTGGAGCGTCGTGGTGTACGGGTTCGCCGGCCTGCGCGAGCCGGAGCCGGGCGACCCCTGGGATCTGGCCTTCGACCCGGTGCTGCCGCCGGGCTGGGACGCGGTGCGGTTCGTCCTGCGGTGGCGCGGCGTGCGCCTGCGGGTCGGCCTGACGCGGAGCGGCGACGGCGTGGCCGCCGACCTGACGGCGACCGGATCCGCTCTGCGGGTGCGGGTGGGCGGCGAGCTGCGCCTCGTGCACCCCGCCTGAGCCGTCTCAGCGCCGGGGCGCGGCGGTGGAGGAGCGCTGCACCAGGGTCGTCGGGAACAGGACGTAGTCGGGCGTGGGCTCGCCGTCGAGCGTGTCGAGCAGCATCCGGGCGGCCTGGGCCCCCTGGGCCCGGACGGGCTGCTCCACGCTGGTCAGGCCGACGACCTCGTCGAACAGGTGGCCGTCGATGCCCACGACGGACAGGTGGCGGCCGGGTTCGAGGCGCCGTTCGTGCAGGGCCTGGATCGCGCCGATCGCCATCTCGTCGGAGGCCGCGAACACCGCCGTCACCTCGGGATGGTCGTCGAGGATCGCGCACGTGTTGCGATAGCCGGACAGGGCGGAGAAGTCGCCGGCGTGGTCGTACTCGTCGGGTGCCTCCAGGCCCGCCGCCAGCAGCGTGGCACGCCAGCCGGCGCGACGACGGGCGGTCGGCGCGGTCGGAGCGGTGTCGGCCCGGCGGCCGCCGAGATGGGCGATGTGCTGGTGTCCCAGGGCGATGAGGTGGTGGGTGGCCTGGCGGGCCGCCTCGGTGTCGTCGATGCCGACGAAGCCGAAGCCCGGCTGGGCCAGCGAGATGAAGGTGACGGGGACCTCCAGCGAGCGGAGGGCCTCCATCTCGGAGGGGATGAGGCTGAGGCTGGCCACGATCATCGCGTCGGCGCGCTGCCGCAGCACCTCCGGGTCGAACTGCGTGCGCGGTGTCGTGGCATCGGGGATGCAGTAGAGCAGGGCATCGTAGCCCGCCGCGCGCAGGGCGTCGGCCGCCCCCTCGATGGCGAGGGAGAAGAACCACCGGGCGATGGACGGCGTGACGATGCCGATGCTGCGGCAGCGCCCGGAGGCCAGGGCGGCGGCGCTGCGCGACGGCGCGTAGTTCAGCTGCTCGGCGGCGCGGGCGACCTTGGCACGCGTGCGATCGGACACGTTCGGCAGCCCGCGCAGGGCCCGCGACACGGTGGCGGTGGAAACGTTGGCGGCGAGGGCGACGTCTTCGATGCTGGCCGGCATGCCGTCTATTGTCGCCCACGCGCGCGGCGTCCGCGCCGCCGATCTACTGGTGGACGATGACCAGGTCGCCGATCTTGACGAAGTCGTACAGCGCCTTCGCGTCGGCCAGACGCATGTTGACGCAACCGTGGCTCTCGACGTGGCCGAACATGTTGTGCCAGTACGCCTCGTGGAACAGGTAGCCGGCGTAGAACCGGGTGTTCCAGTGGACATTGGGCAGGTAGTACGTGTCGCCGGGCTTGTTGCTGCTGTAGTCCAGGAGTGGGTACTTGTTCAGCACGGAGAAGGTGCCGGTGGGCGTCTCGTGGCCGGGGCGGCCGGTGGAGACCAGGAAGGAGGCGACGACCGTCCCGCCGTCGTGGAGACACGTGCGCTGCTCGGACAGATCGACCTCGATCCAGTGGCCCGGATGGCTCTCGGTGAGACCGCCCGTGCCGCACCGGCTCACCACGGGGGGATTCACCACGGGGGGCTTGAGCGTGCCCCAGCCGATCTGCACGCGGGCGGCGAACTGGGCGTTCCCCACGCCGCGGTAGAAGAAGAGATCGCCCGTCGAGCGATTGCCGCCCACGATGTCGGCGAGACCGTCGCCCGTCAGGTCGGCGCCGGCGGCCAACAGGTAGCCGGACCATCCCTTGCCCGCGACCTGGCGCGGGTTGAACCGGCCGTTACCCTTGCCGGTGTACTGGTACAGAACACCGCGCGAGTCGATGCCGAGGATGTCGGCCTTGCCATCGCCGTTGAGGTCGCCGGCGGCATAGAGCTGCCAGCCAGTCCAGCCGGACCCGACCGCGACGCGCGTGGCGAAGCGCCCGTTGCCCTTGCCGGCGTACAGGTACAGCGTGCCGCGCCCGTCGATCCCGAGCAGATCCGGCTTGCCGTCCCCGGTCAGGTCGCCAGAGGGGATGAGGCGCCACCCCGTCCAGCCCGATCCGACCTGGGTCATTCCGCGCTGGGTGGCCGCGCCGTTTCCGGGATAGAGCCACAGGTTGCCGTCTGGCGTGATGCCAAGGATGTCGGCCCTGCCGTCACCGTCGATGTCCCCCGGTGCGAACACCTGGATGTCGGAGAACCCAGAGCCCAGGCGGCAGGCGGTGCCGACGCCGCCGTCGGCCTGGCCGGGAAGCAGCCACAGCGCGCCCACCGCGTCCACCACGATGGTCTCGCCCCGGCCGTCGCCTGTCATGTCCGGGCCGAGCGTGAAGCTGTGCCAGGGGAGCGCCGGGGCCCCTGCCGTGCAGCCAGTCGGTGCGCTCGCCCGGGCCGACGCGGCCGGGCCGACCAACCCTCCCGCGACGAGACCGAGTGCGGCGACGAGCGTCAGCACCGTGGCGCGCAGTCGACGTGACATGATGCGACCTCCCTGGGATCGTGGGACTCGTCGGGGCGGACGGAGCGGCATCCTGGCGACAAGGGCAAGTCTACTCCGCCCTGTGAGCGGGCGGAGAACCGGCGAGAGCGCGCCGGCGGCTACGAGATACCGTGGCGGCGCAGGATCTCATCGATCTCGTCGTCCGTGGCCGGGTCGAGGGCGGCGCCGGGCGCCGTGGCCGGGGCGGGGGCGGGCCTGGCGGCGGGGGCGGGCGCCTTCGCCGGCTGGACGGCGGGCTTGGCCGGGGCGGCCTTGGCGGGCGGGGGACCGTTGAGGGCGGCGCGCTTGGCGGCCAGCTCGGCGCGGCGCTGCTTGGCGGCCTCGCCGACGATGGGGGCCATGAGGCTGCCGATGACGTACAGCACCACGCCGACGGCGGCCACGATGAGCCCGATCTGGATCCGCACGGACATGGTGTGGGCGTTCGACCAGTCGATGAGGGACTGGACGCCCTGGACGCCCAGCTCCATCCAGCCCATGACCATGAGGCCGATGGGGACCAGCACGAAGCCCGCGCCGCGCACCAGGACGCGCCCGCTGCGCTTGCGCAGCCAGCCGATGAGCAGGTAGACCAGCCCGGCCAGCGACAGGCCGGCCGTGGCGATGAGCGCGATCCAGAAGGTGCTGAGGTGTGGCATGGGGACAGCATAGCGAGTTGGGCGAACGCCCGTGCACGGGCTAGACTTGCCGTGTTGATCTGCCCGCATGGCGGGCCGATCCGTGCGAAGTGAGGGGCTGATCCCTCCACCCGGGCTGGTCTTTGCCGGCCGGGTCGGTGCCGAAGCGCCGTGGCGTGCCACGACGCCTTCGTCGGTCAGGCCTTCGCGTGGCGCGGAGGCCTTTTCTTGTGCCCAGATCGGCCTAGACATCCGGCGATTGGAGGCAGCATCAGTACTGAACCCCGCATCAACGAGCGGATTCGTGTGCCCGAGGTCCGTTTGGTCGGCCCCGGGGGGGAACAGGTCGGCATCGTGCCGATCGCCCAGGCTCTCTCACTGGCCCGCGAGCGCGATCTCGACCTGGTCGAGGTGGCGCCCGAGGCGCGCCCGCCCGTGTGCAAGCTCATGGACTATGGCAAGTTCAAGTACGAGGCCGCGCAGAAGGCCCGGGAGTCGCGCCGCAACCAGAGCAACACGGTGATCAAGGAGATGAAGCTGCGCCCCAAGATCGACGAGCACGACTACGAGACGAAGAAGGGGCACGTCACCCGGTTCCTGCGGGCCGGTGACAAGGTGAAGATCACCATCATGTTCCGGGGGCGCGAGCAGTCGCGACCGGAGTTGGGCGTGACGCTGCTCAAGAAGCTGTCCGACGACGTCGCGGCCGACGGGTTCGTCGAGCAGGTGCCCCGCCAGGAGGGGCGCAACATGCACATGGTGCTGGCGCCCACCCGCAAGAAGACCGAGGCGCGCGCCGACCAGGAGGCCCTCAAGCAGGCCAAGGCCGCCCAGCGGGCCGCCGCCGCCGAGGCCGACCGGGCGGCGGAGGCCGAGCTGCGCGAGGCCGCCAAGGCCGCTCCCCCCAAGAAGAAGCGCGGGCCGGCCGACAACCTCGATCCCGACGTCGATCTGTAGGCCCGCGCGCCTCCGGCTCCCCTCCGCCGGACCGCACGGCTACGAGTGAAGAACCTGCCGGTCGCCCGACCGGCACCACCGCGGGGCCCACGCCCGGCGGACCCGTGCGGCCGCACCGGCTGGACGGGCCAGACCAGGAAGGAACGGAAGAGTAGCGATGCCGAAGATGAAGACGCATTCCGGCGCCAAGAAGCGGTTCAAGGTGACCGGTACCGGCAAGTTGATCCACAAGGGTGCCGGTAAGGGCCACCACATGGAGGTCAAGGCCTCGCGGCGCGCCCGCCGCATCTCGGCGGACAAGGTCCTGCCGACATCGACGGCCAAGAAGGCCCGTCGTCTGTTGGGCCTGTGACGGCCGTCCTCTATCTGTTCACCTGAGTTTGACGTAAGGAGCAAAGCGACATGGCACGAGTCAAGAGGGCGGTCAACGCCCACAAGAAGCGCCGCGAGATGCTGGAGGCGGCCTCCGGCTACCGGGGGCAGCGCTCCCGCCTGTACCGCAAGGCCAAGGAGCAGGTGCTGCACAGCGCCACCTACGCCTTCCGTGACCGCCGTGACAAGAAGGGCGACTTCCGGGCGCTGTGGATCCAGCGGATCAACGCGGCCTGCCGCGCCGAGGGCATGACGTACAACCGGTTCATCAACGGGCTGAAGCTGGCCGGCGTCGAGGTGGACCGCAAGATGCTGGCCGACCTGGCGGTGACCGACGCCGGCGCGTTCGCCGCGCTCGTGGGCGTGGCCAAGCAGAGCGTGGCCGCCCCCTGAGCGTGGGCGTGACCAGCCTCCCCGAGCCGGGCGCGAGCCTGCCCGCCGTGTCGCAGGCGGGCCTGCGCGCGGCGCGCCAGTTGCTGCACCAGCGCGGACGGGCCGCCCGGGGAGCCCTCCTCGTGGAGGGACCCCAGGCGGTGCGTGAGGCGCTGGGCGTCCCGGGCCTGGTGGTGCGGCTGATTCTCGACGAGACCGTCGCGGCCTCACCGGACGCCCGTGCCCTGATGGAGCGCGCCCGCGCGGCCGGGGTGTCGGCGGAGCTGGCCAGCGGCGACGACGTGGCGACGCTGTGCCAGACCGTGCACGCCCAGGGCGTCGTGGCCGTCTGCCGGCAGCCCCGGGCCGAGCTGGACGATCTCGGCGTCCCCAGGCTCGTCCTCCGCGCCCACGAGGTGCGAGACCCCGGCAACCTGGGGTCGCTCATCCGCAACGCCGACGCCTTCGGCGCCGACGCGGTCGTCCTGACGCCCGGCTGCGTCGAGGTGTGGAACCCCAAGGTGGTGCGTTCCACGACGGGCAGCCTGTTCCACCTGCCCGTGGTGAGCGGGGTCGCGCTGGCGGAGGCCGCGTCCTGGCTGCACGCCCGCGGAGCGGTGGTGCTGGCCGCCGATGCCTGCGGCGTGCCCCTCGACGTCGTCGCGGCGCGGGGCGGGCTGGACGGGCCCGTCGCCTGGGTGGTGGGCAACGAGGCGCGGGGCTTCGCCCCGGCCGACCTGGATCTGGCCGACGAGGTGGTGTCGATCCCGATGTGGGGCCGGGCCGAGAGCCTGAACGTGGCCGCCGCCAGCGCCGTCTGCCTGTTCGTGACGGCGAGCCGGCAGCGCCGCGATCCCGGTGTGCCCGGGCCTGCATCGGTGGGGTCAGGCGCGGCGAGCGCGCACGTAGACTAGGGCGTTATCGGGCGTCAGGCCGCCAGTTGAGGGGCCGGACGCCGGTGCGAGGACCGAGGAGGGCACGGGAGTGGCAGACCTGGATGAGGCGCACGTCGCCCAATGGGTGGCGCAGGCGCGCGACGCCATCGCGGCGGCGGCCGACTCCGACCAGTTGCGTGCCGCGCGAACGGCACACACCGGTGAGAACTCGCCGCTCGCCCTGGCCAACCGTTCGATCGGCGGGCTGTCGGCGGAGGAGCGCAAGGTGGCGGGCCAGCTCGTCGGCGGTGCCCGGGCCGAGATCGCGGCGCTCGTGAGCGCCCGACAGACCGAGATCGAGGCCCGCGAGCTGACCGACCGGCTGGCGCGTGAGACGGTGGACGTGACGCTGCCGGTGACGCGTCATCCGTCGGGGGCGCTCCACCCGGTGACGGCGATGTCCTACCGGCTGTGCGACGCCTTCACCGCCATGGGCTGGGAGGTGGCCGAGGGCCCCGAGGCCGAGGCCGAGTGGTTCAACTTCGACGCGCTGAACTTCACCCCGGGGCACCCGGCGCGGTACCTGACCGACACGCTGTTCCTCGACCCGCCGCAGGCCCACCGGCTGCTGCGGACGCACACCTCGCCGGTGCAGATGCGGGTCCTGCTGACCCGTGACCTGCCGGTGTACGTGGTCGTGCCCGGCAAGACGTACCGGGCCGACGAGTACGACGCCACGCACCTGCCCGTCTTCCACCAACTGGAGGGCCTGGCGGTGGACAAGGGCCTCGGCCTGGCGGACCTGCGGGGCACGCTGGACCACCTGGCCAAGGCGATGTTCGGGCCGGGCGTGGCCACGCGGTTGCGTCCCCACTACTTCCCGTTCACCGAGCCGAGCGCCGAGGTCGACGTGGCCTGCTTCGTCTGCCACGGCGCCAGCGTGAGCGATCCCGAGCGCCCCTGCCGCACGTGTCGCAGCGAGGGCTGGATCGAATGGGGCGGCTGCGGGGTGGTCAACCCGCGCGTGCTGACGGCGGCCGGCATCGACACGAGCGTCTACTCGGGCTTCGCCTTCGGCATGGGCATCGAGCGAACGGTCATGTTCCGGGACAGCGCCCAGGACATGCGTGACTTCGTCGAAGGCGACGTCCGGCTCGCCCGTGAACCGCTCGGAGGTGTGCGATGAGAGCGCCGTGGTCGTGGCTGACCGAGTTGGCCAGCCTGCCCCCCGCGGTGGGCGTGCGGGAGTTGGCCCGCGCCTACACGGATGCGGGGTTGCAGGTGGAGCGGATCGACGACCCGGCGGCGGCGATCGCCGGGGACGTCGTCGTCGGGCGGGTGCTCGACGTCGTCGATGAGCCGCAGAAGAATGGCAAGCTCATCCGCTGGTGCCACGTGGACGTCGGCTCGCACAACCCGCCGGGGGAGCCCGGACGGGGCATCGTCTGCGGGGCGCACAACTTCGCCCCGGGGGACTACGTGCCGGTGGCGCTGGCCGGGACGGTCCTGCCCGGCGGGTTCGCCATCGCCGCGCGCAAGACCTACGGCCACGTTTCCGACGGCATGATCTGCGCCGAGGACGAGTTGGGCATCGGCACCGACCACGCCGGCATCATCGTGCTCCCCGCCGATCCGGCCCCGGTCCCGGGCTCGGACGCCCTGGCCGTCTTGGGCGTGCGCGATCCCGTCTACGAGATCGACGTCACGCCCGACTCGGGGCACTGTCTGAGCCTGCGCGGGCTGGCCCGGGAGGCCGCCCAGATCACCGGCGGGGTCTTCGCCGATCCGTACGCCGCGCCCGTGCCGGCCTCGAGTGAGGGCGCCTATCCGGTGCGGCTGGAGTCGCCCGACTGCCCGCTGTTCGTGGCCGTGCGGGTGCACGGCGTCGACCCCCACGCGCCGGTGCCCGACTGGATGGCGCGCCGCGTGCGGGCGGCCGGCATGCGCTCGATCTCGCTGCTGGTCGACATCTCCAACTACGTCATGCTCGAGGGCGGCCAGCCGCTGCACTTCTACGACGCCACCGCCCTGCGGGGGCCGATCGTGGTGCGGGACGCCCGCCCCGGCGAGTGCCTGGTGACCCTCGACAAGCAGGATCGTTCCTTGTCATCCGAGGACTTGCTCATCACCGACGACTCCGGGCCCATCGGCCTGGCCGGGGTGATGGGCGGCCTGATCACGGAGCTGATGCCCACGACGACCGAGGTGCTCATCGAGGCCGCCTGGTTCACCCCGACGCGCATCGGTGCCACCTACCGGCGGCACAAGCTCCCGAGCGAAGCCTCCCGCCGGTTCGAGCGGGGCGTCGACATGGGCGTGGGGTACGCGGCGGCGATGCGGGCGGCCGAGCTGCTGCGCGACCTCGCCGGGGGCGTGATCGATGCGGCCGTGACGGTGGCGGGCCAGGTGCGCCCGATGCCGACCCAGACGATCCGGGGCGATCTGCCGGGCGCGATCCTCGGCCTGGACGTGCCGGCGGCGCGGGTGGTGGACATCCTGCGGGCCTCGGGCGTGCGGGTGGAGATCGACGGGGCGCCCGCGATCGCCTCGGGTGGCGTGGAGTACCTGGACGGTGCGGCGCTGCTCGCCCTCACCCCGCCCACGTGGCGGCGCGACCTGGTGGACCCGTACGACTACGTCGAGGAGGTCGGCCGCAAGATCGGCTTCACCAACATCGCCTCGCGGCTGCCGCTGGCACCCGCCGGGGGTGGCTACACCGTGGCCCAGCAGGCCCGCCGGGCGGTGCTGCAGGCGGTGGCGGCGGCCGGCTTCACGGAGGTCCTGACGCTGCCGTTCCTTGGCGCCGAGGATCTGGACGCGCTGGCGCTGACGCCCGGGGATCCGCGCCGGGCCGCCGTGCGGGTGGCAAACCCCTTGTCGGACGCGCAACCCTGCCTGCGGACCACGCTTCTGCCCGGGCTGTTCGCCGCAGTCAACCGCAACACCTCGCGCAACCTGACCGACCTGGCGCTGTTCGAGTGCGGCCTGGTCTTCCGCGACACCGGCGCGCCGGCTGCCATCATGCCCGACGTCCGCCATCGTCCCAGCGACGCCGAGATCGCCGCGCTGTTCGCCAACCTGCCCGACCAGCCGCGTCACCTGGCGGGCGTGGTCTGCGGGCAGTGGCGTTCCGCCGACTGGCGGGACGATGCCGAGCCGGTGGACTGGACGCACGCCGTCCACCTCGCCCAGACGGCCGCCGAGGCGCTGGGGGTGACGCTGCGGCGACGGGCCGTCACGGACGTGGCGCCCTGGCATCCCGGCCGCTGCGCCGGCCTGGCGGTGACCGGGCCGGACGGGGCGGAGCGCCTCCTCGGCTGGGCCGGCGAGGTGCACCCGTCGGTGGCCGCGGCCTGCGGCCTGCCGGCGGGGACGTGCGCCGTCGAGCTGGACGTGGACGCGCTCATCGCCGCGGCGCCGGCGGGCCGGGTCATCCGGTCCCTGTCGAGCCACCCGGCGGTGAAGCAGGACGTGGCCCTGGTGGTCGACGCGGCTGTCGCGGCGGCCGACCTGCGGGACGCGCTCGTGGCCGGGGCGGGGGAGTTGCTGGAGTCGATCAGCCTGTTCGACGTGTTCACCGGACGCCAGCTCGGCCCCGGCAAGAAGTCGCTGGCCTACTCGCTAGTCTTCCGGGCGCCCGACCGCACGTTGACCGAGGCCGAGGCCACCGTGTCCCGCGATGCGGCCGTGGCGGAGGCGGCGAAGCGGCACGGCGCCGTCATGCGGGGTTGAGCGGGCGCCGCGCGGGCTGAGGCCGTGCCTAGCCGTCACGCGGTGGCGATGTGGGACCGTCCGGCCGGGGCCGTGCCGCGGTCGGAGCCGTCCGTCCGCCTGGCCACCAGGGAGCACAGCGTGCGCTCGACGGCGGCGGCCAGGTTCTCCGGGCCGCGCGCCAGCGCG
>JGI20166J26741_11444474_pt1 | contig 13596 bp, 9 predicted proteins | sample TergutCu122P5_FD_26741 | JGI IMG/M metagenome (IMG submission 26741)
GGTTTCCGAATAATCCCGCGCGGCAATCAGCCTGCTGTTAGCCAGCATTTCTCCGCAGGCAGCGTACAGCGATTCCATGCTTTCCGGTTCAACAGCAACCCCGCCGCCCGTTTCCTGGAAAAAAGGGATTATTTTTCCGCAATCCGAATTATAAAACATTTGGGCTTCGTTAACAATAGACAGAAAGGTTCTGACAATGTCAAATTCTAAAGAGTTTCCCGCGTTCCGCGATAATTCCTGCCCGATATCCGACGCCTGTTTTGCTATGAATGACAATGTGCCGGACTCTTCCGTTAAAAATTTATAATAATATAAAAGGGTTTTGCGCCCCCGAAGATTATTCAAACCGGATATGCACGCCTGAACAGCCTTTTTGTACGCGGGATAATTGATTTCTATGAAGCTTTCCAATATATCGCCCTGAATGCCTTCGATAAAGGCATTAAAGTACTCCGGCGTAAACTGCTTGGCCAGTTCCGACGCGTGTACGCGCGCATATTTGTATGTTTTTTCGGAATCATTGAAACTCAGCATAAAATAAGCCACTCCCGCGCTAAGCAGCTTAATGCGTTCTATGGCGGCAGGGTTTTCTTTGCTGCCGTTTAACCGCGCCTCAAATGCGCGCAGCCTTTCGTTTAATACGCTGTAAATGCCCGATATCAGATTCTTAATGGAAAAGGTATTCAACTCGGCGCCGTAGTGTTTGTAATACTCAACGGCGCTTCTATAGATATCCGTCAACTGTTTGGCGCACTCGAAAAGATCGTCGTCATAACCGCTTAGGCGGGCATTTTTGCCCGCCGTTTCGATTATCCGATCCATTACGCGAAACTTCATTGAGCGCAGAAGGCTGACGGCTGTGCGCTGGGTCAGCCCCTCCAGATCCGAGCGGCGCGCGCGCCACAGATCCAATAATTCGCGTTCACGGTTATACCGCACAACGTTATCATTTGCCAGACATACGCAGTCATTTGGCGTTGTACGGGTTGTGTTTTGGCAAGCTTTAACGTTCGCCAGTATAATATCCGTTATATCAGCGTTACTGATAGAGTTCATCCACAGACAACTCCGTAACCACGCCATCCAGCGACATGCTCTGAGCAGTCACTTTAAGGATGTTGTCCTGCCCTACGTGGAAAATTACTTTTACTTTCTCACGCCCCTTGGGGCCTTGCGGTATGCCTCGAAGCGATGTGCCGGCCAGGCGCTTCATGCCCTCCCGGCTCACGTTTATGTGCGGGTCCCCGCTGTCCGGCGAGGTGTTCTCATATACCACTATTGCCATGCTGGTAACATTGTCAAAATTTGTGGTAAGCAATTCGTTGGATTCCACGGTCAGCCCGGCCGGCGGTATATCCGCGCCCTGCGTCACTATCTCCATAAACCTGCGCCCCGCCAGTTCCAAACCTAATGGGTGTATTGTTTTTTCCTGGACAACCGGCCCTTTTACCGTGGGCATCATTATCATATTGCAATAATAGGCCGCGCCCTGCGAAATGCTCAAGGCCGGGCTGATCTTTGACTTAAACGGCTCTTTATTGAATTTCTCCTGTATTTTTTCGCTGACCAGCGGCAGCGCCGAACTGCCGCCCACCAGAAAGATTTCGTCTATATCGGCGGTTGCAAGCCCCGCCGTTTCCAAAGACTTATCAACGCACACCAGCGTTTCGTCGATCAAATCCGCCAGGTTTTTATCCCTGAACTTCTCATACAGGCCCTGCGGGTCGCCCAGCGCGTTATTCCTGCGGTATTTGGTGAAATCGTCGCGGTTTATCTCCATATTGATGTTGACTATCCGGGGCTCCTGTATAAACGGGGCCAGCACAATCTTCGTGCTTTTGGTTTGCGACAGGCGTTCCTTTGCCGTGTTCGCAGCCTGCGCCAGGCGCACCAGAGCCACTTTTTTCTGGCGTTTGGATATGCCGTCGTCGGCGTTCTCGTCAAACAGGTCTATTTCGTTGTTGGTCAGTTTCTTGAATTCCTCATAGATCATGTCCATGACGATCTTGTCCACATCGTCGCCGCCCAGGTTGTTGTCCCCGAACGTGCTTAAAATCGAAATAGCCGGCTCGTCGTCTTTTATTTGTATTTGAAGTATGCAGGCGTCTATGGTGCCGCCGCCGAAGTCGTACACCAGCACCTTTTTATCCGAAGCCGCGTTGACCGCGTAGCTTATGGCGCCCGCGGCGGGTTCCAGCCTCAGGAAAATGCTGCTCTCGTCAAAGCCTGCCAGAACCGCCGCATCCTTGGTCAGCTTTTTCTGCTTGTCCGTGGAATTGGCCGGAACGGTTATGACGCACCCGGAAAACTCCCCTGAAATCCCCAATTCTTCCTGCGCGTATTCGTCTGCTTTCTGTTTTAGGTATCCCAGTATTTCCCCCGAAATCTGCTCGGGCGTAAAGGCGTATTCCTTGTCGTTAACCACGACGTCTATCCTGTCGTCCGTGCCTAGCAGCCGCTTGACCGACAGCACGGTGCTCTGCGGGTATATAATGGCGGCTTCCTTTGCCTGCGTGCCGAATATCCTGTTCAGCTTGCCCTCGTCTTCCGGATCAGCCTCAAACTGTATGGCGGTCGGGAATATGTTGGAGCCGTCGATAGGGATTGTCTGCGCCTCGCCGTCTTTAAAATTGTATAAGCTGACAACGGAATTAGTCGTGCCGAAATCAATGCCCAAAAACAGCCCGCGCTCCATGTCCACCCCTAGTGTTGCCATAGAATCCTCCTTAGTTCATTAGTCTGGCGTTATAAATTTTCGGTTTCTTCAAAAATTCCGAGAGTATTTCCTCCGCGCGCGCGTATTGGAACATCTGCTCAAAGACAACGGCGTTGTTGATTACATAAAACGGGTCGTCCGGATCGCCCTTCAGCAATATGCCCGCGCCCTTTACCTCGGCCTCCGGCGTTGTTATGCTGCCGGTAGGCAGTTCCTCGCTGTAAAAGAATTTTATTGTTTCGCCGTAAAAAACAGACAGGCAGCATGCGTACAAACCGAAACGCAAATAGCGCATCCTCTGTTTATTATAATCCCCGTCATTGACCCGATAATTTAAGAAGACATTCTTCCCGGGCAAAGTCCGGTAGATAAACGGCTGCTTTTTCTTAATATACGCATTCCCTTCGAACTTGTCTTGATGAGTTTTAAATACAGGGAAAAGCACGCCGCTTTTTTCCTGTTCCGCGCAGGCGTCGGCAAGTATCTGCTCAGACATGACCGTAATAATGGAAAAATTTAAGTATACATGGCTTAGCGCGTACGCCAGATATACATCCTTATTATATAGATAGATTTTTTCCAGAACATCTATGGTTTCATACAGCGGCCTAAACGCGTTCGTAAGCATTTCATGCACGCAGAAATACATAAAGCCATACTCCGCGCATCCCTCGTTAAAACCCCCGCCGGCCAGCCTGACGCCCGCCGCCCGCGCGAACACGCGCTGCGTTTCGTCGCTCATCCTATGCATATATACGGCTTTTTCCAGAATCAGCGAATCCAGGCCCTCATCCGTTATAGACATAGAGGACAGCACGCGGCTGAGATCCTGCCAATCATTCTGAACGCCCTTATAACATTTCATTACAATATCCAGAAGCGTTTTGTCATACCATGCCTTTTTCAGCAGCCGGAAAGCGGGTTCCGCTATGATATCGTCGTAAACCCGGCGCCTGGACAGCTGCTTCAACGCGCCGAACAGGCTTTTGTCACTGAGCAGGCGGTTTTTCCGGCTGACCAGCCGCGCCGTGTTTTCCAAATCGCCGGACGCCAAAAAAACAGCCGTCATATCCTCAATATAGGAATCGGGCAATGTATTTTCGTCGGTATCCGCAAAGTAAGCCCGGGCCTCGGGGAGATTTCCCGATCGGTACAAAGCGAGCGCCAACGCGGCTTTTACCTGATTCGCAAAATGTTCGGATATTTCTTTGCACGCCAGCAATTCAATGTAAACAGGTATGGCGGACGCCTCGCCCGACTGCTGCTGGAGCAGGGCGCGGGCCATGGATGCGAGCAGCGGGAACCCGCGCATGCCCTGATTATAGAAAAACTTATACAGCCTCATGTCGGCGTTTCCCACCAGCCGCGTGATCTGAAGGGGCACGTCGACTACCTTGCGTTCGTCTTCGGACAATGTGAAAACAGATATCGTATGATCCGACGCTTCAATCATCGCGGCCCCGTCGGCCAGTTTATACGCGCGGACCCCCTGCCATTGCTTCTCGGTCACATAAACGACCCTTGCGGCGGCGCCGGCCGTCTTCACGCGATATGTAAACAATATGGGGCCGAGCATATTTGCAGCGTTTTGCACCAGTTTGGGCGGCATACGGTATTCCGCGCCCACAACAATGTAAAAAGCGTAAAGGCTGTTGAAAAACCGCCCTTTCGCGCTGTTTTCCAAACAACGCGCGGTAAAATCCAGCAGGGCTTCGCGATGCTCCTGAACCAGGGGATACAGGTTTCTGTTTGCCAGCATGATGTGATATACGTACGCGGTTACATTGACATCAGTCAAATCGGGTTTTTTCAGATACCGTTCCATGGCTTGGCGGCTAATCTTTTCCACATTTGAATGGTAAGCCGCTTTTATCAGGAAATGATAGAGATCGGGCAGTTCGAGGTTCAAAGCGTCCGCGCGTTTATAATATTCGAAAGCCGAGGCGGTGTAATTCATATCGCGCATCAGGCTGACGCATATATGCCTTAGGGAGCTTTGAGGAAATGAATGCGAGGCTAAATCGCGCCAAAACGGATCCCGGAAGAATGCGGGCGCCGTATTGTCCAGCAATGCGCCCTCCGCGAAACGGCCGGCGTCAACCTTATGGATCAGCGCCCACCTGAGATAAGAGGTATTAAGCGCCTGATCCTTTTTCACCGCGCCTTTGCTGAACGCGAATGTAAGCCACGCGTATAAAAAAACAGAACGGCAGCCGTTCCCGTAACTGTCGGACAGATACGCGGCGCCCTGGCCGGCGTCCCCAATTTCCACGGATATAATGCCCATCATCAGCAGCGTGTATTTATCCTTGCGGGCCGCGTAATCATCCAGCTGCTTAAGGAATTTGACCGCTTTTTTGTTTTTGCCCCGCCTTATTTCAATAAAAGCCGACAGAAACAGAAAGACCTTATATATGAACGGGTTATTATTTTTAATATAGTTTTTGCTTGAACCCAGCCGCGCCAGCGATGAATACGCCAAATCAAAATTTTCCAGCTCAGTATTAATAAAGATCAGCATGCACAGCAGTTCATAGCCCATACCCAGTTCGGAACGCGCGGACGACAGCGTATGGTAAGCCTTTTGCCAGTACGCGTTTTCCCCCGGCGGCTTATTATCAGACATACCCTGAAGCCAATACGCGGCGGACAGCAGCAAAACCCGCCTAGTGGACGGGTGTTTAGCCAAACTGTTTTCCAAGCGGGTTATATTCATATGAAATCACCGATTCTGACGCTCAGCCGCCTAAAGACCGGCTCATCCCGCACCTTGGCCCGGATGTCAATAAACACCACCGCCGGCTGCCTTTTTAACGTCATGGCCTGAAACCCCGAAAGCCTGGTTTGAAACGGAATTTCGGCGTATCCGCCTATAAAATGCCCTTTGGCCTCAAACTGGACAAACGGCTGCGACGGCTGTATCTCCAGCATGAGATCCATGCCCGTATTGTTCGTAATATAAATAATTCCGTTCTCACCCGGGCCGTATGATTCTTTATTGGCCCGCGCCCGTATATAAGGCTGCCGGATAACCGCCACGACGGCTTCTGCCCCGGGGCTGCCCGCAAACACGAACGTATCCGACGCGAATCGCCCCTTCAGCAGCGCCGGATCTATGCTGAAATTAAACATGCCGGATTCTTCGATGGCCTGGGAAATGGTACTGAGCGGTTTCAGCCAATTTGAAAAGTTTTTGACAGCGACATTATCGTCTATATACCCCCAGCCCTCCATTTTGATGGGAATACGCCCAAAATACGTTTCCCGCTGGAACGGCCGCAATTTCACCTCGGTGTATTTCTGAAGCACGTTGATCTTCGCGCTCTTTTTCAGGCCGGACAGCCTTAACAAACACTCCGCCGCCCTCTGACGGTTCGTATCGGACACAATATACTCATACGCGTCGATAAATTCAAAATGATTGCGCTTAAGCAATTCCTTAAACTGAGGCGCCGCCAGCAGATTAGCGGCTTGATTGGGGTACAGCCTTGCGTAATCCAGGAAAGCGCGCATATTGGTTATGGCCATGCCCTCTTTGGTTTGTATGGAAGCCGCGGTAACCGTCAGGGTAACGGGTATATATTTTTCCCCGCCGTTCGACATGATAACCGCCCCGGTGCGGACAACATCGCCCGCGCGGTAATCCGCGGCTGTTATACGGTAATTTATCCGCGCCGAGCCTTCAAAAACCGCCGGGGTAAACACAGCGCAGGCGCCGTATGAGGTTATCTGCCCGGACAGCCGGCCCCCGCCTGTATTGCGCACACGGAATGAACCTTCAAACACATTGTTTGTCTCAACGGTTATTTCTTCTATTTCAACCGCGAGTTCGGGCAGGGGGTATTCAAATTGGGCAAGCAATGACATACCCCCGTTACAACAGCTTATTTTCTATGGTTTCAAAACGCAGGTTCATTTGATCGTTCATATTCACAATGGCGCCTGTCTCATTGCGGCTCTGTTCCATTAATTCCTCAAACAGCGACGTGAGCCTGGACGTCAGTTCCTGGTTGGCCGCCGTTATCTTGTTTATATTGTTTTGCAGCGCGGTATTAAGCGATTGATACGCGCCCGCCATATGATAGTCCACAATGCTGCCGAACCCGTCGCCCATTTTCTGCGTAATGGACTGCAAACTGGACTCATAGCTGCCCAAGGCGTCCTGCAGCATGCTTTGATTCTTTTCTATATATTTATTATGTTCCTCCAAAACAATAACGGATTGCCTGTAAGCGTCGCTGCTTTCTTTCATATCTTTCCCGGACAGGGTAAGGCTGTCTATATGCTCCGATATTTTGCCGAGTTCCGAGGTCAGGGTTTTTACATGAGTTTTTAGTATGCTGTCCAATTCTTCGGCCGATGTTTTTAATTGCGCCGCCACGTCTTTAAAACCCGCGAACATCTCGTTATTCCTTGCCTGAGCGCCCGAAGCCGCGCTTATTGAGGCCGCCCAGTCATGCAGCGGCTTATCCAGGACCGTGCCGATGCCGGACAGTTCCCCGGACAGTTCTTTCATGGTTAAACCTATTGCGCCGGAAAGGTTCTTCTCCAGGCTGGTAATTACGCTGCCCAGCGTATCGGACTGGCTTCTGAGCGCGCTTGTAACCTCGTTTTTAAACCGGAGGAGCACTGTGCCGAAATCACCCGCGTAAAACTGCCCTGCTTCCCGTTCCACATATTCCACCAATTCCGCCGATAACTTCGCGGAGGCCAGCTGAAAGTCAAATAGGCCGGCGAACAGCCGCATAGCGGCGAAAACGCCTACGGCGGCCACGCCGAATATAACGTTGTAATTCTCGTAATTAAAGAAGACCACAGCCAGCGCAATGCCCACTATGGGCAGCATGGGTTCAAAACCCAGTACAAACCGCTCTATGCTGTCATAACTCCATCCGATAAAGGAGAGTTTCAGCATATGCTTGCGCACTATAGCGCTTAAATGTACGGCGGAGGTATTCTTTTCGGCGGTTTTTATGTAATCGGGTATAATATTTTTAAGCAAGCCGATGCGCGCTTTGTCCAGCTCCGAACGTGCGCCGATCGGTTTGGCGTTAACTTTAAATATAGCGTAATGCGTTTGGTACCCGATGCATATGATAATCCGCAAAATAATAATAAGAACGCATAAGCCCAGATACGCCCCGAACACATAAGTGATATTCTGCTTCTGGCCCAGCATGTCTATAAGCCTGTTTAATACCTGCATATGTACCTCCTTTTACAATGCCTTATACTCTTTGTTTCCCAGATACGCGAGCGCCGCTCCCACCGCTGTCCCATACTCGGCGTTTTCGGGTATAAAAAACTCAACGGAAAACAATTGCCGAAGCACGGCAAACACGTCTTTGCACTGGGGCAAAACGGACAGTTTGCCGATAAGGGCTATATCCTTCACACCGATGCCGCGCACCGCAAAAATAGCCGTAATGCCTATGGATTGCAATACCATGTTTATTATGCCCAAGGCAATATCGTTTTTTGTCGCCACGTCACTTATCCTGCCGAAGTTTGAGGCGGTGGTATACGGAGGCAGCCCGGGCAGCAAATCGCGGGTAAGATCGCCTACCATCAGGTCAATATGGGACAGATCGCCGTCCTCGGCCATTTTTATGATTAATTCTATGTCGCGTATATTCAGCATACGGCTGGACAGGCCCAATATGGTTCCGCCGCCTATGCCGGTGCCCCCGATATGCTTTATGCTGTCCTGCGAGGCCTCGACCAGCGCGGTCCCCGTGCCCATGCTGACAATGATCGCGTGTGAAAGCCCGGTCAGAAACAGGCCGCCCAGGCCGTTTGCGAGAAATTCCTCAACCTTGGCCGTAGGCAGGCCGTAAATAGGCTTGCCGATATGCGACGCGCCGACGCCCGTAACCATAATCCGCTCAACAGACTGAAGGGGCAGGCTGTTTGCGTCGATAAATTTGCCGAAAGCGCCGAACAGCGAAGCGACCGGATCATTTGCCCGCACCAGCATGGGGGTAATAATTGCCCCGTTATGAACGCCCGCAATTTTAGTTGTGCTTCCTCCTATGTCGATGCCGATAGTTATGCTCATACAATTAGACTGATCACCTTTCGGACAGGAATTCTTGTATACAGATTAACGCTATTTGAGCGTTATGTCAAATGTTTGAGCGCGTTCGTTGGGGATTGCAACGCCCGCATAACCGCGGTTTCCGCCGGCCGTATCAGACGATTCCTCTGTCAAAGGGCAGCATGATGACCAGAATCGCCGAAAATAGTATGCAAAAATAACTGAGCAGCTTATCTAAAAATTTGTTCCGGGTTATCAGGGCGGCGGATATAAACATTGGAAATAACGCGATTAAGTATCGGGGTCCGCTTAACAGCCCCGCTTCTCCAACTACTCCGTACGAAACAAATATATAGGCAATAGAATACAGCAGATAACTCGGTTTTATTTTTTTTGCAAAGAATAAGACGGATGATACGGCGACAAAGAACATAAGAATCTGCGGGGCGTTAAAATAAATCTGCAGGGGCCCGTTATACTCAATTATTTGATCATAATGCGGGATAAGCGCGTATGGGAACAGGCCGAACTCATGCATCCAATACTCTTTCTGGTATTTATAGAATGTAAAAAAATCTCCCGTAACAAACTTATTAATCATTAAGTATAAACCAAACCCCATGGGTACCAGCAATATACTCATATAGGATAATTTAAGGAACTTTTTTATTTTCATTATGCTTCCCCGCGCACGCTTATTTTTACCCGGATGCAGCCTTTCATGAATCCTCTGCCTGACGGTTATATCCCTTACGATTTCATAAGCCATCGGTATGATGAGCAACACGCCCTGCGTTCTGCATAAACCGGCCGAAAAACCGGCAGCTGCGGCATACATCCATTTTTTGGTTCGAATGTAATAGAAAAATATAAAGATCAACGCCGCAAACAAACTTTCCGAATATACGGCGGAAAGAAAAATTGAAAAAGGATATATTAAAAAATACTTTACCGCTCTTACAGACAAATCTTCATCATAGTCCAGCAACAGCAATTTGTAAAAATAATAGCAAGCCGCTATTAACGCTGCGTACGACACAAATATCCCGGCGTAAAAATAGTTCCTCAGAAAGAATGCCGCCAAATATATCAAAAAAGGGTATAATGGGAAGAAAACAATGTTTATCATTTTATAGTAATCGCCGTCGGAAAGATACCCTTCCTGAGCTATTTGCAAATATCTTGGCGTATCCGCTAGGTTGGACCAGGTTGTTTCAAACATGTTAAAAAAATCTATTTGTTCCCCGCCATAAATACGATATCCCCAATAGGAGATCATATACATGCATATCCTGCTGACAAGCAGAATAAATGAAATATTTAAAATTATTTGCACGTTTTTTGGCAATAATAAATATTTGTTTTTAACATCCTCCAATATTTTACCCGCGTTCAGCTGAAAGCGAAATTTGAGTTTAATCCAGCGCAAATCAAGCAGGCACCTATATGCGGCCGCTATTGCGGCCGCGGCAAAAATAATTGCGGATCCCCAAAAAATTAAAGCGCGCATATTAATCACCCCTTGGCACTATAATAATTTGCCTTTTATGTCGGAAATAATACCACATATGCAAGCTTATGTCATAAGTTTCTTATATAATGTATTTTACCTTATTAAAATATATTGTATAATGGTTTACCGTACAAACTAAAGCGAGGTGTTGTTAATGAAAGTCGGCTGTGTAAAAGAAGTAAAGAAGTTCGAGTTCCGCGTGGGCCTTACGCCGGATAATGCCCACGAATATAACGCTCACGGGCATGAAGTGTATATCCAGTCCGGGGCAGGCGAAGGCAGCGGTTATACGGACGATGAGTATACAGAGGCAGGCGCCGCGGTTCTGCCCGGCGCGGGAGACGTATGGGGCGCCTGCGATATGATAGTGAAGGTAAAAGAACCGCTTGAGGAAGAGTATCCGTTTCTGAGGAAAGGGCAGATTATATTTACGTACTTTCATCTGGCGGCGGATAAGAGCCTTACGGAAACACTGCTGCAATGCGGTGTAAAGGCTGTCGCCTATGAAACGGTCACCGATCCGGAAGGCGGCCTCCCGCTGCTGAAGCCCATGAGTGAAATCGCCGGGCGCTTGAGCATACAGGAGGGGGCTAAGGCCCTCGAAAAGCCCATGGGCGGCATGGGCATACTGCTCGGCGGCGTTCCGGGGGTCTCGAAGGCGAAAGTCGTTGTTTTGGGCGGCGGGGTAGTCGGTTTCAACGCGTGCAAAGTGGCTGTGGGTTTCGGGGCGGACGTTACGGTTTTTGACGTCAATATCCAGAAACTTACCGCGCTGGACAATTATTTCGACGGCAAGGTGCAAACCCTGTACAGCACGTCGGCTGTTATTAAGCGTTATCTTGCCAACGCCGATTTGGTGATCGGGGCCGTGCTGATTCCCGGAGGCGCCGCGCCCAAGCTGATCAAACGGGAATACCTGAAGCTGATGAAAAAGGGCAGCGTAATCGTGGATGTGGCTGTCGATCAGGGCGGATGCTGCGAAACGTCAAAGCAAACATATCACGACGCCCCAACATACGAGGTTGACGGGGTGGTGCATTACTGTGTGGGCAATATGCCCGGCGCTGTTTCGAAAACATCCACAACCGCGCTCACTAACGCCACCCTGTCATACGGTTTGCAAATAGCGGATAAGGGCCTGGAAAAAGCGGTTTTGGAAAATGACGGCCTGGCTCGCGGCGTTAACTGTTATAACGGGGCGCTCACCTGCAAAGAAGTGGCGGAGAGTTTTGGAATGGAGTATATTCCCCTGCTTACGGCGATGCGGTAATGGAACAGAGGGGCATGGATATAATCGGGGAGCTAATGGCGTCGTACCCGCGGCTTGAAGTATGCCGCGCGGATATTGTTGCCGCTGCCGGGGCGCTGATCGATTGTTATCGCGGCGGCGGGAAACTGCTGATATGCGGCAACGGGGGCAGCGCCGCGGACGCCGGGCATATTGTAGGCGAGCTGATGAAGGAGTTTCGCGTGCGGCGGCTCGCGCCTCAGTCGATCCGCAAGGCTTTACGGGCTGTTGATCCGCAAAACGCCGATTATCTGGCGGATCATTTGCAATGCGCGCTGCCGGCAATATCCCTTGTGGAACATAACGCGTTGATATCGGCATTTATAAATGACGCCGCCGCCGATATGGTTTACGCGCAGCAGGTCTTTGGATACGGGAAACAGGGGGATATGCTGTTAGGCATTTCGACCTCCGGCAATGCGGCGAATGTAATTAACGCCGTGAAGGTCGCTAGGGCTTTGGGTATAAAAACAGCCGGGTTGACCGGCGAATCGGGCGGGATGCTGCGCGGCGCCTGCGACATAGTTATCCGCGTGCCTGCGGATGAGACGTATGTTATACAGGAAATGCACCTGCCGGTTTATCACGCGCTGTGCGCGGCAATTGAACGCGAATTCTTTGGATAAGCGGGGTATACAGTGAAAACCAGAAATCTAGTTTTAACTGCGTTATTTATCGCGTTGTCTTTTGTGGGCTCAAATGTAAAGATATCGGGGACTATAGCGTTTGATTCCCTGCCGGCGTTTTTAGGGGCCTTGCTGCTTGGGCCTGTTTTCGGGGCGTTTATCGGATTTCTGGGGCATTTGTTCTCCGCCCTGTTAACGGGTTTTCCGTTCGGCTTGCCGACACATATTGTGATAGCGTTTGGGATGGCTGTAACTATGCTGGGCTTTGGACACTCATACAGGCTGCTTAAAGGTAAGCTGCCGCTGATCATTGTTTTGATTATAACAGGCATCGTAGGGGTAATATTGAACGGCCCGTTTTCACTGGCTCTGTGCGCCCCGTTAATCGGCCCCGCAACCGCGATCGCAATGGCGCCTGTTCTTATTTTGGGCAGCGCGGCGAATATCGTAATAGCGATTCTTTTGTTTAAAGGCTACGAATACGGAATGCAGCGCAGGAAAGGTTGATTTGCATGAGTCTGACCGTTCTGACGGAAATGTCGCATAAATATGGCGCCACGGAATATGTTGTCGCCGGCGGCGGCAACACGTCATATAAAGACGAAAAGACCTTATATGTGAAGGCTTCGGGCACATCGCTCGCCGATATACAGCCGGATAATTTTGTAGCCATGGATTTAGGCAAACTGAAAAACATGCTGAACAAGACGTACCCCGCGGCGGACGCGCAGCGCGAGGCCGAGGCCCTCTCCGACATGATGGCCGCAAGGCTGCCGGGCGAGGAAAACAAGCGGCCCAGCGTGGAGGCTTTACTGCATGGCCTTTTTCCGTATAAGTTTGTGCTTCACGTTCATCCCGCGCTCATTAACGGGCTGACTTGCGCGAACAGGGGAGAAGAACTGTGCGGTGGGATTTTCGGAAACAGGGCGGTTTGGGTTCCGCTTACGAAACCGGGATATATCCTTGCCGCGGCTTGTTATACGGCTTTTACGGCGTACGAAGATAAAAATGGCAGTTTTCCGCGGATCGCCCTGCTCCAAAATCACGGTATTTTTATCGCCGCCGATACTGCGGATGAAATTGACGCGATGATGGCGGAGGTTGAAGAGGCGCTGGAAAAACGGCTTGAGCGTAAGCCCGATCTGGCTGAAACAGCGTTTGACACGGATTTGGCTTGCCGTATTGCCCCCGCGCTGCGCATGCTCTATTCCCCGGACGGTAAATGCACCGCCGTGTTTTGCGCGAACCGGTTAACGCGGGAGTTTGTCGCGGGCGCCGCTTCCATGCAGCCGCTGATGGAACCCTTTTCGCCGGATCATATCGTGTATTGCAAGGACATGCCTTTGTTTATAGAACCGGGCGGCGATTACGCGGCCGCGTTTAACGCGTACAGGGATGAAAAGGGTTATCCGCCAA
>JGI20166J26741_11444585_pt1 | contig 13596 bp, 9 predicted proteins | sample TergutCu122P5_FD_26741 | JGI IMG/M metagenome (IMG submission 26741)
ATCTTCCAAGTGGTATCTTTCCTTCAGACTTTCCGTTTAAATTTTGTATACCCAGTCATCCTTCCTATTTTCGAATCTGATTTCAATCACACGTAACGTCTTCTTTTACGAAATGTCATATCGCACATGAAATGGCAACTTTTCGTAACCTACACAATTCGTCTACCATACTGCAGTATTACTACACAGCTGGGTTACAAACACACCTTTTGTCAAAATGTGGTGCTCACAATATTTGCTTTCCTTTACATTTTCGTAGAAAAATGACAAGCGAAACAGGTGGTCTACTGAGGATCGGTCAAGTCTGTCTCCGGTAAAAATGCGTAACGGTGGGTTACAATAAATTACTGTTTCATGAGCGATATGACCCAGGCCTACCTGTAATCCAAACATGGTTTGTTCATCATAAGTTTATTTATGTGCTGATTATTTAACCATGTTCAAAGACGTAGATTATGACTGAAAATGTAGCGACAAATGATGTGAAAAAATTCGACGGAAGGCTAACTACAGGCATCATACCGACACTGGCCTGGGTGAAATGAACAACAGGGACCCCATGGAGGATAATACATGCACCGGGCAAGATTACAACCGAACACCTCCCAAATACGAATCTGTTCGGTTTACACACAGTCGGGTTTTTGGGGGGTGTTAAGTACACTAATGTCACAGTATTTTCATGGCTGATTTCACGGACAGTCCCCCTGCACTGTAAATGGCTTGAAAATGTCCTCTCTTCCAGACATAACACTGCAGATTCTCGTAAGTTTTGTTCTAACTGTTCGGTATATGCAAACGATGGGCATCCTCCGCTGACGTATAGTTCAGACACCCGAAATTTCGGTGTTCGGTTGCCATTCTGAAAGCTACAAGTGACTCACGAGCACGCCTACGTATCACCTGCACAGCGTATTTAATAAGTTAGGTTCCCTAGCCTGTAACTTTTTAGTTAATGAGGCATTTTAATTTTGTTGCATGGCAGCACATGTAGGTCTACAGTTTGGCACTCAGCTTTACGGCCCTAGATGGAAAAAGGAATGGCAACACAGCCGCAAAGATCAGTTCCGAACTACAGTCGCCTAACACACAACAGACGGCGCAGGGAATAAGTTTTGTGCAATGACGAGACAGCATAAGTTCGGACCGCAAATAATTTGTATCGAGATTCAGATTTTACGGGCGGAAAACGTTTCCCCCCATCGAAATTCAGCGTCTGTTGATACAGGTAGGCCTATATGGTAATCGCGTAACGGGAGTACAGCATGTCCACAAAATGGTGCCGACAGATCGAAAATGGTGGACTAGACAGCCCGTCAGCCCGCCACACCATGGAAGGATGCGAACGCAACATGAGCGGGGGAAATTACTTTTTAGCCGCTGACGCAACAATTGGGAGGTCGCAGATTCAACAATAATGATGGAGAGAAATGTCCATTCGTGGTCAGTTCCGAATGCCAGAGCCCGATTTGAAACTCCCTTAATAAACGGCGATTTTACAGCGACGGAATTTTTAAACACGCGCCAAAACGGGACGAATGCAGCAATTCATTAATGTACTCTAAGTTCATGTTAAAAATAAGGATGGTTTAGTACAATAAATAATCTACATTTAAGGTTAGACTGACTTCTCCTTCACTCTTTACGGCCTGTGGAACGTACATATTAACACGGCGTTATGGGTAGGACTCACAACCCACGTTCCTACTGTTGGCGTCCAGACCCACAACACGTATGCTGTCAATGTCTTATTCCGGCAATTCAAATTTCTAATGCGGCAAGGGGCAGCATGCTGCACCTGTGCGCAGATGGTCACCGGAACGTATCTAAGTAATCAGAATTATTACTTCCTTCAATTGTATTGCTACTACCACAACTGCAGCTGCTGCTGCTTGGCTGTTGCTGCTGGTGTCTTCCTACTTATAACAAATTTTGTGGCGCTGCGTCCCAACGCGGGCCATGGCATCCTCAGTCTGGTGGTTTCTACATTACACGTAACGACGGACCACACTCGGTACGACTCCTCTGGACGAGCGATCAACTCGTCGCAGAGACCTCTGACAACGCACCACATTCAGGACAAACATCCCTGCCCCCGGCGGGATTCGAGACCACAACCTCAGGAGGCGAGACGCCGCAGAACTATGCTTTAGACTACCAGATTTGTCGAATACAACTTCAAAATTCCGCACCGTTGTCATGTTTGTGAGTACAGAATGATCAAAACATTTCATACAACGTTTGTGAAGTACGAATCCGTTTTGTCTCCACATCAAATTCCAATTTTCATTCCTCATCGACACAACCGACAACTACAGAAATTGTTCGTGCGTTCGCCGAGTTGTTACTGTTAATTTTACAAAAATATTACATTTACGAAAGTTACATACCTTTCCAAGTTCTACTACCTTACATCATCTATGAACGTAGAAATAGCGCTCCCACCTCATAAGTTTGCGCGTCGCTTGGGTTTTATCCAAGGGGAAGACGTTCATACGAAACTGGTTAACTGGTTAAAAGGTTCAAGCACAGAAACATGCAGACATACTTAAAGGATGGCGATCTCATTTGCTTACTTTCGTTGCTTAAGAAAGAAAAAGCAGGCCAAAAGCGCCCAACAGACGAATTCGCATATCCATGAAACACAGCCCCGCGTTCAACCAATCCGGCCTATTTAAAATAACTGTGTAATTCTATAACGTATTTCAGCCAATGGCGTTAGCCCGACGCCCAACCCTACAGCTGGAGGATCACATCCTGTCTGCTGCAACACGCTGCTTATTCAGTACATTCGTAATTAGACTCTCTAAATACATAACCTCTCCATCAGCATCAAGCGCGAGGGACATGCACTGGTGACGAGGCCACACTTCTCATATGGCAACTTGACATTTCATGGTGCTAGTGTTAAGACTCTTACAAAAATTACCGAATGTCGTCAAGTGGGTGGCTCGCCTGTTTTATATTCCGAGACGTTCCCACAGTCAAACTTCAGTCCATCCGGAGACCAGTCATCCAGCTATTCGTGGTCCTGTGCAGTCCCACAAGGCAAATGGCGCAACAGTACAACCACGTTACGACCTCTACCTTTCACGCCAATTACAAATAAACATTCAATAAACACCCTCCCACTGACTGTTATACGCCCAGAGCCTGAGCTACTCTCAGCGTCAGTACATAAACCATTATAAAATACCCGCCAATACGTCCCCGTCCATTTTCCACCCAAAAATCTAAAGACTAAAACACACGCGGAACTATAATTTTGCCTCTTGTTTTACACTGGTGTGAAACTTGGTCACCCACATTGAGAAAATGACGCAGGCTGGGGGTGTCTGAGAACAGAGTACTGGAGTAGACTGCATAATGAAGAGGTTCATGATTTGTACCTCTCATCGCGCAGTATCTAGGGATCAAATGAAAAACGGGGTGGGCGGGCATGTGGCACGAGTGGGCGAGAACTGCATACAGAGTTTGGTAGGGAAACCTGAGGGGAAAAGACCACTAGGAAGACCCAAGGCGTAGGTGGAAATACTAAAATGGATCTTAAGAAACTAGGCTGGGAGCGCGTGGACTGGATGCATCTGCGTTGGGAAAAGGACAAGCGGCGGGCTCTGATGATTGCGGAAATGAAACTTCGGGTTTCATAAAGAGCAGGGAGTTTGAGAAACTATTAACTTTTCCAGAAGGACCTTGTTCCACTGAGTTACAGCTGTCCTTGTGTGCTCTGTGAAAGCATATGGAGGAGTGCAGATGCAGCTCCACTCACTCACCCTCGGCACCGGATGGTCAGCTACGCGCCCTCGCCGGTTTAACACGATCCCCCCCTCCCACGGGTTAAAATCCCACGGTACGCATTGAACAGAAGGCTCGGCAAGCCCCACACCCAGTCTGGACATTTTGGTAAAGTGATAAATCTGTGCCCCTGCCGGGAATCGAAGCACGATTCCACGGGCGTCCAGCCTGTGCCCCGACGTTAGACCGACGCTATCCAGGGCCCTAACAAATAAACAAACAAAGTACAGATTATCGGAAAGCACGTGGCCGTTTTCTAGCACAAGGAAACCTGTCCCCTACTGTTTTCCAGAACAATTATTTCTACCTTGCAGCTGCTTCTTTCCTCCGAAAAGTCCGACACTTCATCGACTGCCAACATCTTCATTGGAACCTTCTAGTCTCTTATCGGGGAGGGATATCTCGAGGGATAAACGTATTTGTGGCTGCACAGCGGTATATGTGTCAGAGTGGTTGTGCCAGATGTCTGACCACCCCACCTTCCCTCCAGCAACTGGTTAGGAAAATAAAGTAGACATGCAGGTCCTTTTCCAAGGTCTTAAAAAAAAGCTTGGACACTAAAATCAGTTACCTGTATTAACTCGTTATAGATAATGCCTTGACTATGCAATGACGCACACGTACCGTCTGTTCTGGTGCAAAGGTTCTCAAAGTTTTCGCTGGGGTACCACTGAATGAAATTTAACAATTCCAATGTACCAGGGTTTGTTGTTAATAAATAAAAAAGGCGAAAGTGGGAAGACTAAAAGGACAGTTATGCAAGGTTATATCATGTTACCAGCAACACTCAACAAACATACGTGTTTCAGGCTTTATTTATTTTTTTAAATGTCATCCCTTCATTCTGATTTTATTAATTACGGCCGCGTACCGGTAAACAGTGGCTGGCATACAAGTCGTGGTACGCGTACCATAGTTTCAGAAACCATGTACTGGTGTGTCGATCCATTAACAGTACTGCATCCTGGGTGCATGTGGAAAATACCGATTTCGATTACAATGACAGAAATTCAAATTAAGCTACAGCAATTAATGAAATCCATGGTCTATCCAACATACCATTTTTTCAAGAACACTTCTACAGAGGGAACTGCGAACGCACGCACACAGTAGGGATAAAGTGCGCCCACCCACACCACAATAATATTCGACTAAATTGTACTGCAGATTCGTATACCAAATTTCATCGAAAACTACCGAATACATTTGCACACGAGTGGCCACACCTTTTAAGACTAAGATTAAAGTCAATGATATTGTACCCCGTATTCCGTCTCGGTTGTAGTCCTTATATTAAATCAGTTACTACTGTGTAGGGAAAAAATCACCGAGTCTTCTGAAAAATCATACAAACCACACAATAACTGCACGACGTGGACAGAACGCGGATGTTTTTAATTGTTAAACCTGGTGCTACGTTACGCGACCACTATGCATTTTTTATATAAATTCGTGTAAAAAAGCGGTGGTTGTGCGACACAGTAGAAATTCCTGGTCTGTTTGAACACTTCAGACAGCGCCGATTCGGTCATGGTAGTCAGAACACGCTTCACTGCGTGTTCCTCACAACAAATATTCGATGCAGGAAATAGGCAATACACTGCTGACCAATAACACCAAAGACGCCAACGGGTGTAGAACCGCTGGGCGTCGGGGGATTTAAGTGGCAACATCATGTATGACACGTCTTCAGATGAGGACAGAAGAGGCGGCCTCAAGGTATCGGAGTACACGCGACAAATGACAAAGGGTCCCACAATGCAGGGACTGGATGGGACAACAACAACCCATGGCAGGAAATAAAAAATACAAGATTCCACAAACAGCCTTGGTTTTGAGGGATATTAGGCACAAGTTATGCAATGGGGGAAAACTGACACATGGTTGAAGGAGCATTAGTACCTAAGAAACAGGAAGTAACAGGACGGACATAACTGCATGATGAGATGTGTAATTCGTACCCATAACCAAACATGAGGATCAGTCAAAAAATAACTTCATAATGTACACATTTTGGGTTATTTAAATTTAACTCCACTAAAAATGCAGATGTAAGCTAAATCACTATTTTTCCATATGTGAGGCATCAACCATATGGTGTAACTAGCTGCTCTTTTCCCTGCTGACAGAGGTCCATGGTTCTATGTCATCAGCCATTATGTTACAACTGTTTGCACCTCTCAACCACCTTTATACTCCTGCCATAAAAGTCTGGTTTCAGTTCTGGGAACAGGTGTCAACCGCTAGGCCATGAATTCCCCCGCTATCATCAAAATCAGTGTAGATTCTTCAGTTACAAAATTATGTGCCATGTAAACTTACTTTCTGAGAGACCCTCGCATTGTTATCAAATCAGTGATAAGGTGGGCAGGGTGTGTAGCACCCATGGAATGATGACAAATGCACAATACATTTTTGCCAGAAATCACGAAGGGAAGAGACCAACTTGGGCACCTATTCGAGGATGGAAGATTTCAACACATTAAGGACAACGTGATAAGCGCTGACTTCTGGGTACCATAAAGTGGGTAATTTTTAACCAACTGCATCTCATGGGACACCATAAGTTCTAAACAAAATTCTCAATTAAACAGCCTGTGTACTCTACACAACATTATCTGACAGCTTTGACGGCATTTCCCATTACAAGGTCTTCTGATAATTCTTTGTGTGTTTAGGCACGCGGACTTGCAAATAACATCTACAATTTCCAGTCTATTTCTTCCTTCATTCGGTATAATATTCTGTTTGAGATTAATATAGATAGCACAAATATTCAAAAGTAGGAATTAGATATACATGATGCAGCTAAACAGCTGAAATAAATAAAAAGTATATTTTACACTACAGTAATGGTGGAAGAATATGAGAAAGCAGTAATAAAATAAATGCTGCGAAATGTGCTGAGAAGCTGGCTATATCAATATTTGGCACCACAGCCAGCCCATATTAAGAGAAGAAAGCAGTTTACATTAGGCCGATAAACCAATTCAGAATCCCAAATAAATGTTCACAGTGAACTTTTCTTTGCAGTCTTGGGTGCAGCAATACAAGAACAAGGTTCACACATATACATCAAATGAAACTGCTTGGTTTCCTGTACAACATCCACAATAAGGAAACAATTAAACACAGCTTAAAACTAGAAGAAGCTTTACTACATAGCAATGACATAAAAATTATGCTGCAGACTTTAGTGAATCACAATACACCAGAAGCAGCAAGCTCCTCAAAAACGTGGGGAACTGTCACCAATCAATATTGCATCTCTATCAAAACTAACCAGCGGGGTACAAATCTACCAGCTCAGTCAGATACAGACACCCTCACAGTCACGCCTCCAAGTGATACGTACACAATAAGGAATAAACCATTCTGGAAAATATGCTTATATGGAATTACTGCAAGAAAAAATTGGATTACAGGGAATAAAGACACAACAGAGGGGAAAACGGTTCCTATATTCAGAAAATGTTGACTCAGTAAGACTTTCCAACTCTAAGAACCTTGTGAGATCTGGTTTCTTTGTAGTGGTGTTGATTCTTCTGAGACTTCACATCTTGTCATCAATATCACTAAACTAATTATCGTGTGCCTTAACCGTAAGCACAATTCCAGAATATAAATTTGTATTCAACGTATTTTCCTTCATTACTCTCATTCGACATAGACATCAATGTGAACCTGACACATGCAGAGTTACACCACTATGTTACAAGTATCAATGTTGGGCAGGGCTATCTTTCTTTATCCTGTCCTCCAATTTCACGCTGATTCCAGAAATGACACACACCTGGAAACCCTACAATTGCATGCATCCATCTCTAATGCTGGTTGAAACCAAGTTAGATACGCCAATGAATTCTGCACAGAAACTTCTACAGGGTTGTATGGTTGATTATGATGAAAACCAACAAATTATCACAGTTTCCAGGAAATCAAAGTAAAGTGTTATGACAAAGTCAACTACCTCCAGTTACATGTCATTAACAAACCTGTCAATTTCCATATCAACCAATACAACATGCTCACAGCAGCTGTTAGCAGGCCTAGTGAGGTCATGCATATGATTCTATGGTCAGTGAGCTTCACACTTAATAAGATTTTAGCTTCTATAATTGCCTTGAAGTGTATTTTATGTGTCAGAACACGAATTTATCATGTTCATAACTGATCCAAAATATAAATACGTATTACATTATAGAATACTGCCTGCATGCCAAGTGTGCTGCTTGGGCCACTATCAAAAGCAAGTATATGTAAGAGATTATATTAATAATGGTTGGAATAGTGTGCTTTACTTGTTTTCAATGTCACTAGCAATAATCTAACAGTTTGTATACTTTCCCTGTAAACAAAACATCTCTTTCAAAGTCTGTAATGTTTATTACACATCATATAGGGCCTGCTGCTCATCCTTATACAGGCTTACTATTCAATACTTAAAATGTAACAAATATTTTAATATGAATTACTTGATCAGAGCAGAAATTGGGAATAACAAATTAAGTAACAACAAACAGCACCTTTGGAAAAGTTGGTACAAACAGTCTACACTCGTGAAGAATTTTCTCAAACCTAACCATCTCAGACATAATGGTTTAAAAACCACCCCATCTCAGGAATCTCAATTATACTTATGAAAATAACTGAATGTGTGTTCATGAATTTCAAATCTTTTGTTTTATAAGGAAACGAAGTGTGCCTCAGCCTAAGAACAAAACATAATCTTCTTACCAACAAAGCAAGTATGTGAAAGTTATTCTTCTCAACTGAAAAGTCAAGTGAATGAAGATAGCTGGGGCTGATTTCAGAGGCCTCATTTACAAGCTGGTGCAGAGGCAAAAACACAGATTAACAGAACTACCAAAATGGTAGAAAATGTTGCCTCTCCTAGTCCTGTTATTGAAGTTGTTTTCTGCCTGGTTTGAAGCCAAACAACTTCAAATAGGAAGCATCAAGAACTGGAATGGTATTGTTGGCTAAGGTCACTAACATAATGTTAGCACTAACCAACCAATTTAACACAAAAAACACATCAATGTGTTTTTGAAAGGTGATTCTCTGATAAATCATTTTCCTCTCTGAATGTTAAAAGCATTCCTCAGCATACATGCTGCATGTAAGTAACTCTGTAACACACAAGTTTAACAGTCTATAAGACTACATATGAAAACTGCAGTGGTATGGTAAACTGGCCACCATTTGTTAGATTCACAATCACAGTCTTCAAAACGTTTCAGATTAGTATCAGAGAATTCTATCAACATATTACATATCCTTTCATATTTGTGAAGGACGTAACAGTCTACATACTGTTTTCCATCCAATTGCTCATACATCTTTAATCCACAAACCAAAACATTTGTGGGGGTCATCTGCAGACAGACAAGAAGCTAGCACTAATGATTCAACACTGATAAAGTAAATGTACTACACCTAGTGCTCTCTACCTGAAAGGAGGAGGGGGGGGGGGGGTACAGAACCTAATGTTTACTGATCCTAAAAGTGAAGTTCTAATGTAAACAAAAATACTAAAATATCAGTCTTACAGGAGATATATAACCCACCCATGCCAGCCCATTGTAACTCTCTTTGGTACTTCCCAAAATAACTCCATGAAGCAGAGACCTGCTATGAATGCCAGCAGTTCCTCAGCTAGTCAAGAAAACTCCTGCAGTTTACAGAACCCAAAGATTCACTAGCATGTTCACAACAGCCTGACACATCCCTATCCTGAGCTGGATTGATCAGTCCATGACTCCCTTGTCCTATTTCTTTAAGAACCATTTTAATGCTACCCTCCCACCTACAACAAGCTCTTCCAGGTAGTGGTGCTTAGCAAAATAGTTTTATTCCTCCTCCAAAACAAAAGCTTTGTACTGTAATCAAAACTTCATGTTTTACCATTATGTCAGTTTCCAGGATAACACAAGTAGAAAAATCTTGGCCCCTCTACCATAAAAAGGATGGATCCACCCAGAAATTGTTGCAACGGAACAGTATAATTCAAATGTTCGTAGTGGCAGAGTACTGGTTTTTCCTAATTGGCAGCTTAAAATTCCTTCATTGGTTTGTCAACATATCAGACAACCACGATTTCAAAAAAGATTGCATATGAATCCCATGCAGCAAAATACTTCTCAAGAAGGTGCTATCAGATAATCAAAATACCTCACCTTTTATGGACGCTTCAGATCCATTACCACATTCACAACAGCCTGTCATGAACCAATACTGTGCCATTTACCTCCAACGTACCCCTTAACCCATGATTTAGATGAGAACTGCGCTGTTCGGATTGTTACACAGCGAGTAGTGGTAATTTCTTACCGTTGTTGCCAGACAGCCTATCAGTCCCATCTTCAAGAGTCAAGAATCCAAAATTGTAGTGCAGATGTCCACCTTAATATTACATTGCTACCTATAACAAGATTCTGTCTACCTACACCTACATGTTCCAAGAGGTTTCTCTCTCTTTAGATTTCTGACTGTACAACTCATTTTTCACACCTTTAACAGCCTGTTAGCATAATTTGAAAGAAAAAAAAATTACTCCAATCAGTGACAACATAACATTTTTGATGGCAAAAAAAAAATTATTAACTGAGAACTTAGGTTAACACCAACAACAGATGTATCAGAAGACTATGCCATCTGTGAGGGAGAACAATTCTTGAAGATATCCTACAAACTACCAAGGTAATATCACAAAAATTACCCATGCAGCAATAAGGGTGCTGATATGTTGTAAACACCTTCCCTGATTAGGGCAGCACCATTATTTAAAGAGTATAAATATGCTCTTTAATGATGCAATATGAAGAACTAAGCACACAAAACACTCTAGAAATGGTATCTATAAGTTGTCTCGATCTAGCAATCGAACAGTATTGTTTCTGACTTGTATTCAATAAGTGACCAGGTCAAAACTCAGAGATTACACCAACCATCCTGAGGTTTTTGTACTTTTCCTAAATCCTCTCAGGCAAAGTCAGAACAATGCCTAAAACTCGGCCATAAACTCTTGCTTCCAAAGCCTTTCCAATACGTTATTCATCACTCATCCTATAACTCAATACTCAATAATACAAGCTACTGACAAATTTATTTATTTGTCAGTAGCTTGTATTATCTAGTACTATCTAGCATTCATATTTCCAAACTGTTTAAATAAAACAGTCTGAAAATACCAATGCCACTAACAAAACAACTGAGGTGAAAGTAAAGCTGCCAATGCACTTCATTATGCCCCATCTCATGAAGATACATGTGAGGATATACCTATATTTCCACACATTCCTAACACTGGCACTAGGTGCAGCTGAGTGGTCAGATGTCAAATCCCCCAGTACCCATTGGGTGAAACCTGTGTAGGTCTCTTATACAGTCTGGAGGCAGGGAAAAAGAGAAAAAGTCTCTGCCTTTACCATACATTAAACCCCATTTTCTCGATTCGCCCCCACACCCATTCACTTTATGCTTGAGATAATTTCTCACTTATTAAAACAAACTTCTGAACTTTACTCTTTGTCTAATAAATGTGGTCTGAGATGCAATGTTCTCACATGTCTTGCTTGCATATTATGCTACAAAGTCTGGTAGAAATTTACTCGTGTTTCTCACACAGTTGACACTTTCATCCAAAAAGCCAAAGATGGAGGCAGTAGGCTCATCTGAATCACTGGCGACTACATCCAAAATTGTACACTGTACCACACAAGATAAATGTTACATGCCTGTTTATGTGTATACATGTACTACCCAAGTTCTGCTTAAGAAAAAAATTATGGAACAAAAATCACTTGCCCTATACGCTACAAAATTTTGAACCCTTATATTACAGGTGCACAAATCCCAGGCACCAAGTTGCCATGACGACTAAACTGTGTACAGTAGTGCCTAACATTTATGGATCCTCAGTATGGAACTTGCTTCATGTCATGTTTCTGGTGTTTAGAATTATGAAGTGGCTCCTAAACTTCTGGAAGATCTGTGCACCCCTGATGATGCTGATCCTCCTCCTCCTTCATAATCATCATCACAGTTGTCAGTCTAGTATTAGGCTACATGTTGTACAACTAAGTAATAATTTTATTCCCAGCAGGGAAAATGATTATTCTCTTCTCCAAGGCATACAGAATGGCTGCAAAGCCTACTATGCAATGAGACCTTGTGGCTCTTAATGGAGATAGAGGGGGCACAGCCAGGTCATGAAGCTAACTACTCCCTTCGATGAGGCCAATAATTAATGTAGCAATGAAGGCACAATCAAAATTCCCAGACTCAGTGCTAGAACTAAGAACAGAAAGTACTACAGCTTTATGCCACTAGATGCCACACTATCACTAACCTCTCTGTCAGTCTAAGGAGTTCTGCAGCCATATCCCATGGGATGTTTATTACTGTGAATGCTAAGTGCAATTTACAATTTTCTAATGACTTGCCTAATCCCTTATTTCTTCTTGTTTCCAAAAAATCAACTTCCAGCCACAAACACATAATTTCCAGTATGTCTCTGACATTCAGGAACAATCACTGACTGCCCTAAACACAATTTAACAATTCAGTCATTGTGGTTCTTCCAGCAAAGGCTGATAGGGGCTACTATGAAGGGCACAATGATAACCACACATATTTTGTCACCAACTCAGTCCAGCAGCTTTGGATATGCCTCATACCCTCCTACACTCTTATACACATCTTCATGTTGTGGAGCTGTATTAGGTACAAAGACAACTTTACTGTTTTACCCTTATTTAAACCGCCAGTATGCAACAAAGTGTTACAAAAACACAGTATTTATATGCAATCTAGAAATATTAATGATCCAAAAATAGCTGTTACATTTGCATGCAGTCCTGAATGAAGAACATCTTCACATTACTTCTTTAGAGAATAAGTTGATGTATGCATAAAATTTCAGCCATGGGCTACATGTCAACGTTATGTTACAGATAATGGACTGTAACTTGAAGGCAACAAAAAAACACCCAATCATACCATGTCTTACAAAATATCTAATCATCTCTCATGCCACATTAATCTCAACTATTAAAAACACTTTAAGTGTATACATATATAAATAGTAGTAGTCTCACAATCAATACTCAAAACATACCAATAATGATGGTACAATAACCAAATAAATTACAAATATCCTACCTGATATGTGGAATTCCGATACCACCATGTAGAATCTTGTACAATTTGCTTTCATACAGTAACTGTGGATGTCTAGCTCTCGTTGATTCCAACTTCACAGCCACTTCCTATGAAGCAAAATAACATGCTCACTACCAGTTCCAAAGCATCAACACATGTAACTTGAGTTTCTGTTCAGAACACTAATACCATATAATACAGGAATGTCACACATGCACACATTCATGCGCGCACGTGCACGCACACACACACATACACACACACACACACATATATATATACACACACACACACACACAAACACACACACACACACACAGCAAAATACACAAATCCCTAAGATCACTTGCATTAGTCAACTGCAAGCTAAGAACACTGAAATCACATCAAATATTTTGAAAAAAATAACAATAACTGTTTACAGTACACCTGTAATAAAAAGAGCCCTTCAAACAGAAAACGCAAAAAGCAACACGACTTATGTATCATGCCACCCAACAATCCTTATATACAATGTGCTGTTCACAAGAAAACTGGGAACAAACCTAGTATAGTGTGTACACCGATTTCCAAGATGGCGGCGAGCGAACCGGCAGTCTATCCTACTGATCCGCCGAGACAGGAAAGATTTTAAAT
>JGI20166J26741_11444696_pt1 | contig 13595 bp, 10 predicted proteins | sample TergutCu122P5_FD_26741 | JGI IMG/M metagenome (IMG submission 26741)
CCGGTGGTGTCACTGGGGATTTTTTCCGTGGTACCCCCGACAGAACCATGTGCCCTGAGGTCGACTCAGCCTCTGAAAATGAGTATCAGGGATTTCTCCTGGGGTAAAGGCGGCCGGTGCGTTTGACTGACGACCCACCACCCTTGTAGTGCCGGAACGTCAAGAAAATCCAGAGCCTTAACCTACTCGGAACCCCTTGGGCCACCTCGGCCTGTCGCGGGAGACCTTTACTTTATTACGCAGTCAGATTGCAAGGAACACGGTGCACTAATTCGCACAAAAGTCAGCTGGCTATTTGTAGTAACTTCCTGACAAACAACTCGGAGTTACGCGAAGAAAAGCATGCCTTTTTTAAAATAACAATTTAGAAAAGTTTTTGCCTTTGATAGTAATGTCTGGATTAATACTCGTGTACCTCTCTAGCACGAGAAGTTCGAACAGTAAATAAGTTCACTTAGCATATATTTTTGCACTTCTTATTTTGATTTTAATAAGAAGTTTTCTCATTCTGTTGCATTGACATTCCACTACTCTCCCACTTAGTCGCTGCGAGAGCTGAGGCATTTATTATATCGCTGGACGAGCTTTTCTGTTCGTTGTTGGTATAAATGTTTCTTTTGTTATCAACCATCGTGTCACTACTGTTTCTATCTCGCGATCACCTCTCAATTTTTGGCCGCCATGATTTTGCTTCAGCGCTGGAAACAGTTGATAATCACTCGGTGACGAATTCCCCCTTATATATTCACAATTATGGTTGCCTTTTTAATTACGAAATGATACTCCATGTATACTTACTTGTTGACCGAATCTTTGATTTTGTTACTAGAACAAATCATACCTAGGAGTTCAAATTCTATTGACCATTTTAACCTTTTAAAGGCTGAAGAAGAAATCAGTCCGTACCGCGCAGTAAACACTTTCCACCACAGTTATAAAAACCAATCAGTTAATGATATGTAAAGCAAGTCGCTTTCTGTTCTGAGATCCATACAAAACACTCAACACAATGGGAGCACCATGTAGAATTTTTGAATGTTAAACCTGGGGGTACGTAAAGAAACCGCTAGGCTTTAAAAGGTTAATATAGGCCGAAGAGACCAAAGAGAATCTATGACAAAGAGAATAATATTTTTAAGTTACTTGTTGGGGAAGACGTGTATTGGATTTTTCAACGACACCGCAGGTATATCTCTCGACAAATGAAATTTTGATCGATGAATTTGGAAGGACTCACTACAATGTTTCCCCGAAAGGGTCTTTTCTAACAATTGTATTCATCATCGATTTGGTGTAAATTTTCCAGTGTCATATCTAACACAAATTTAACAATAAAACCTTCTGGACGAATATAATAAGGGTGATTTGACAATAAAAGTTATGAACGTATCTTTTGATTTCTTTCTGGGTAGTTGATAAATGATTATGGGAGGTGAATAAACAATCAGTCAAAACTCCATTCCTACTTCACCGCCGTACGTGTGGCGAATCTCGGTTTTCATCTCCGATTTTAACTTATGCAAAACATTTTTTTTTTAATTTTAGGTTGAACCTTATATAAGATAGAAGGTTTCTTCAATTGAATCAACAATTTGCTTCTTGTGTCGTGAAAAGCAAGCACATTAGTCTCAGTAATTGTTTTGCGTTATACTGGTATGTATCTATAGTAACGACCTTACCTGCTTTGTTATAGAGTTGTTACACCAAATAAGAAATTCCAGATCAGTTTAATTTAAGCGAAAACCAGAAAAACATTTACTTTTCTGGAATTAAAATGTACAATTTGTTCTACAGAGTTGGGCTCATTCCTGGGCGCGCCATGCGACCTCACCTGTGATCCGGATCTGACACATGTTATCTGTGATCAGATCACTAGGCACTGCGAGTGTGAGAAGAAGTATCCAGTCAAACTTGGTGCCAAAAAAGGATGTGCCAAACGTGAGTGTTGCCATAAAATATAAGTTCTGAATGGTACTACGTTGTCTCCTATCCATTAAATTCTGTAATATACGTAGAAAAGCTAGCTGAAACTGAAAATATTTACAAAAGTTAATGATCCATTTTTCTACTTAGATTACATTGAATGGAGTTTACCACAATTGTCAAATTTATTGGACATAAAATCAAAAATTCTCGCTGTTACCACTTTTGCAATTATCAGTGTACTGGTATTAGAAATGTATGGTACAGATCTTAATGTTTTGTACTCTCTATGTATTATGTTATAATTTGCTAGGATCCAAGCATTTTCACTGACTAGTTTTTTTATATATATCTTTTTATTTACATCACCTTATCTCCTAGACTTTTCGGCTTCTACTGAGCCATCATCATGAAGGAATATACCATATATATATGCAATGCAAAACACTAAGACTGTAAACACCCAAAAGGCAAAAATAACGTACACGTATGTAAATAATAAGATGTATATAAACTAATCAGTATATTTAGTTGGATTCTGATAAACAATGTCGTACAGAATTGTAATCTCCATTATGCTCTGTTGTTATACATAACTTCACGTGCCCAGCGTAAGCAGTCTTCAGTTATACGATCCAAGTGACCGCTAAATATAGTTTCTATGCAGCTGTTGCACTTTTAATTTATAATTTACAAAGAGAAGAATGAAAACAAAAATTGTATTTTTTAAATATCTGTCATTAAGCAGAAATTCAAGACATAATAAGTGTTCCTCCAACCCCATAAATTTTAATTTCATATTTAGTAGAGGTAGTGTGGTAACTGTATGTACCACCTGCATTAACATTAAGAAGCTCTGAATTATGCCCACGCGTACTCATGCATTACTAGTGATCGTGACTACTTGTCAAATCACTTACCACGGGTAACATCCTCCGGAACTACAGTGTTTTAGAAGATCAGGGATTGAGTTTCTTTACAGTGCAGCCTCTGTAATACAACTACATTAGTACGCGGTGTGTGTTTTACGGCGGCCATACTTTCAGTGCTCAAATATAAGGAGTCTTCCATAAAAGACGTTACAAGATTTTCGCTTAAAATTGGCTCCCAACCCATCTAGTCACTTTTCTCCACAAAAATCTGAACTCTCTTCCAAAATGAAGTCACCAACTGATGACTCCCCCCTGCAAAGCTACAAAAAAATGAGTTGCCTGTTAAAAGTAGTTGCCGCCCTTTAAAGCCAAAAGTCCGTACTATCTTACTAATGCAAAACGCATAAACAATTTGCACAATTTAGGCCTACTAGAAACAATTATGCCAGGCTGCCTTCTGCCCATTCATCAATAGTCCGCTAATTGCTTACCTGGAGTATATGAAGTCTAGGCAGCTGTGCACATAATCATACTGGTTATATTAAGAGTCTTGTGACATCACGATATTTCTACCCCCCTCCCCCTTTGTCACACATCGTCACAAAAGTCTCAAACCCTCCCCCCTTGCGACGTGACGTCATTTATGGACTCCCACTAACACCACCACCACCAACGACGACGACGACGACAACGACGACGACAACAACAACAACGAGAACGACAACAACGACGACGACGACGATAACAACAACGACAACGACAGCAACAACGACAACAACAACGATGACGACAACTCAACAACAACAACATCAACAACAACAGTGCAGAAAATTTTGATCACACGACTGTACCTCCTGTATGTGTTTTATGTGGAAGAAATTTGTTCCTGGACTTAGCTAATAAATTACTACATTAATTACCTATTTTTACACACTGTGTACGTATTATCAGTCCCAGATTCAAATATGGTATTGATATTTACGAAATCAGCACGTTATAAAATACTGAAAGTTCAGTCACAAACTAACGTTTAAGGTATGTGATTTAACCCTTCCTCTTAATATTATTCCTGGACAATATTTGTATGCATTTCTTATGAAGCATAAATACTGGTTTGTGAATTATATTTCATATTACCACAGTTTACTTAATCCTCTGCAGTTGAGGCACATAATATCCATCATTCATTTATCCAGCTGTCCATCACTTTTTCATCCATTTATGGTTTCTTTATCTGTGTACAGCTGTGCGTCTGGGTGACCAGTGTTTCTACGGACAAGCATGTGCATTTACTGACCAACACGCCACATGTGTACAAATTGACCACAATGCCATCTGCCAGTGCAAACCTGGTTACCATGCTGTTGCACTTCAGAGACCTACAAAGAAGGTGTTCTGTTCCGAAGGTAGAGATTATCTTCTATGTTTTTGTTAAGAGGGAAATTAAATTATGAATAACTTTAATTTGTATTGTTCGCCTAATAATATTAGGGTGGAAAAATTTAGAGGATGGGATGGATGGGTTATTTAGCAAAGATATTGTGTCAGGTTTCTACTGCACTGTGACATGTATCTTTCTTCTCCCTATCACTTCTCAGATACTGACAACAAAGTTAGTTCTCACAGCTAAATGCATACACAATTCGTGAACTTATAGTGAGCCTTTTTCAATCCTTTCAGGACCAACTTCGAATACATTCATTTCCAGATTTAAAGTTTTGTTGAACATGCATCATGATATATCTGTAAAATGAGAACCAACAGGATGCATTATTTACTTTCAATTTGTTTCAATAATTAAACTCTAAATGTTTCAAGCAGGCTTACTGCTCATCGTTAGGAGGTACTACTCTGTATGTACAACAGTTGGTATATGTAGAGGTTAATTATTGAAATAAATTGAAAATAAATAGTGCATCCTGTTGATTTTCATTGTACGGATTCATTTCCAGGTTGTTCTGTTTCAAATAGTGCCATGTAATATGATGTGTTCTCTCAACGTTTGGATTTTAATGCCTCTCTTAAATAAAGTAAGTGGAATAGATGGTAAACATCCTTTCCAGACAGACAGAATGACACTCTCCTTTGCAACTGCATTTTGTCATCATTTTGATTTCAATGGACAGTAGGATGAGTAAAGAACAGTACCATTGACTGTTAAATCCAGATTAAATTAATACTTTTTATTTCAACAGGATAAGCCATGACATGTCTCAATACTAACTACTCTAATCCCCACTAAGATTTCGCCTGATCCAACATGGAACCTACTCTCAGTCTTGATGAGCAGATTCTGTTACGTTCTGTTCAAAATTCTGTTCCCACATCATTCAATCATCACCATGTATTTCATAATCCAGAGCAGACTAATAAGGCAGCAAATTAGTTTACATTTTACTGATACTCTTGTAATAAGTTATGAAAGATTATTTTCTGTGTTGGTATGCAGGGTGTTTCTAGGCACCAGCAAGGCACACACATGCTTGGGGTGGCGCATTTCCAGAAGCAGCATTGAATGATTATACCCATTGGAATTTTTTTTATTTCACTATCTGCAAATTTTCTTCATATGGGTAAAAATTAAGACAAAATAATTGGTGGGGGACAGGAATGTGTTTGCTTGGAGCGGCAGCAAACATAGAGCTGGTTATAGGTACTTCTGGGGAAACATGTTAAATACTTCAATGTGGAAGATTGTGCGTTAACGATTGTTGATTTTTAATTTATTTTTGATCACTTTTTGGTTGTTTAGGAATATAATTCCCAAATAGTGGTGCAGCTCGTCGGGGAAAAACGGGCGGAAAAATTAATATTTGAAATAAAATAATCTGATTTTCTGTTCTCAACAAAATTTACATTACTGCATCAAATGAACCAAAATGCAATAAATTATTATGGTTTTTAAATTCATAATATCTCTTCACATTTTATTGTCACTACTGCAATCCAATTTTCTGCACTGTCCATTAAATGTGTTATAATTTCATCTGTTTTCTCTTTCTTGGAGAAAAATATTGTTGTATAATTTATCAAGAGCTAATTTCTACAACAGTACAATTTCCAGTGTTTGTAATAGTGTATATCAATGCACTAATTGACTATTCTACCTAACAGAGTGCAGTAGCAGTACCACACCATTGCATTTGAAATGTGTTTTGCACAGAATTCGTGAAATGCTGAATGTAATAATGAAATCATGGTTGAGGACCAACAATAAGCAGTAAACAACTTTCAGAGTGAGAATAACATCTTCCTCTACATACTGTTGGTGAATTAAAATAACTCATTTATGCCACTCTGTGTCAAGCTGCAGTTTTTGTGAAACCAAACAAGTAATCTGGGGACACTGTACAAAATTACAAGTAATGTTTCATTGAAAAATTTATCTTTGTAATATTGTTTTGAGTAGAACTGCAGTTGTTTTCTCTTTTTAAAATGAACGTTCCTAAACTGCTAAGTGAAAATAAGATACCTGTAGAAATGTGTGCCATTACGTATGGTACGATTAGTATAACCCATGATAACAAAAGACTTAGCTAAGCCACTGCTTCTAGGACATTGTACTTACGGGAAATAGTGGCTTACTTTACAAAATTTTATTTCATGAACTAGCCAAGAATCTACATATTTGTGAGGACAGTTGGTATTCATATTAGGATTATTTCAAATGACCCAGCCACTTTCATTTAGGCATATTTGTAATAACTGAGTTTGGTTTAACAAAAACTCTTCCTTACCCTAGATTTATCAGCCACGGTTTTCTGGCTGGCTAAATGTATTGACACTTGTTTTCAGACTTGGTGTTCCTGACAACGGACTTATCAGCACTGTTTGGTGTTGCCACAGGGTTGGCCATTTTTACGGCACTCATCTGTTTTGTGCTGAAGCTGTTCAGCAGGGCACGTTACTCCAGACCTCGGCACTATGCTAATGCAAACCTTGCACCCCCCATCCTCTTCTCCAGTGAAACAGGTCAGTGCAGCATTCTGGATCAGCCTGCAGATATTTGTATTACTCTACTGTGTCATAAATATATTTTGTGTGAAGAAAAACTAGTTTTATTCTGTCTGATAATAATGTTAATGATGAAGAAATTTGTTAGGTTTGGTCCAGCCAAAGAAAATATACTTTCATATTTCAGAAACATAATTCACTGACAGCCCATTTTATTTTGATTGATTTTTTTAATTTCTTGAAGCAGCTCATCTGTTTAAAGAAGATTTTATTAACAAAGCAAAATTTCTCTGTTTACACAAAATTTTGTTGATATAGTAAAGTATATACAATACCTAATTTCAACTCAAATGTTGTGCGACTGAATATAAATCTGCATGTTGTAAGAGGCAGCATAAAGAATATGAGGGATAGAATAGTTTTGAGCTCATGGACAATTTATCTATGGGTGCAGTATTAACAGTATTAACAGTATTAACCTATACTAATGGGATGGGGATATGAACTTAGAGTTGCTCAAGAATCCAGAATTGAAGCTCCACATGTCCCAAGTGTGTAACTTAGTTGTGAAATTAAGTGAAGTGTACCTTACATTTCATGAAGGAATGCAAAATGAAATTGTTCTACAGCAAGTTATGAATACAATTAATAATTGTTCGGTCAACAACATAATTAGTTATTTAATAATATCTTAATCTGGAAAACTGGAATTAAATCTAATAGGTATAGTATGGCTCTTTTGAAATAATTGAAAACAAATAAAGGTTAATAATTTACTTGTAACTGATTATTAGAAAATGAAAGGTCTTTGTGTCTTGTGTTTGCTTTGTTATGTCTCTTTACATATCTATCCCACTAAGCAGAGAATTTTTCGAAACCACTTGTGATGACAAAACTATCCCACATTTACTTACAAACATTACGTACCATGATAAATTCAAGTTAAAAATGGCAGTAGAGTCAAACCTATTACATCACCACTCTCTTTCACCACCAGCATTGGTCTTAAAGCAGGGGTGGCAGTATTTCTACCCTCTTCCCTTTGTTTTTAATGTTTGCTATATGCTTTTCAGTATTTATGTACCTACTTATTTGCAATTTATATCCTATGAAGTTTTGCTGATTTATTGGTATTACTTTACTAAAAACTTGCTTGTAGTAAAACATATAGTCCGACCATGACGTCTATTATAGTGCTGTACATAAGGCAGAGATTACAAATGTTCTTTTTAAAAATATATCGTGCCTATATAAAATGCCATGATCTTAGTCTAGCCGTGTTTGTTCGTAACTTCTTGAATATGGTGGACAGAGAATGAACCAATATAACTGTCCTGTTCATGTAATTATGAAAGTGCGTATTTAACAAGAAAAATCTGTCAAGAGCACATTGTACCCAGCTGTCATTTGTCTGTCTACAAATCTGCCAATTTGTTTGTCCGTTTTAATTGAACCTTTTGTTGATTTTGCCCATCAGAGTAGTGAAATATGTTACAGCTGAACTGTGAAATTGGCTAATGTGTACTTCAGCAAAGTGGATAACGTTCAGAATAAAGTGATAAACACACAATTCTGAAATTATGCACGTCATCTTAACATTTATCATACCCATCTGGCTCAGACAAATTTAAAAGTTGAGGTTATGTTGTGTTGTGGAAGCCTGAGTGTCCCATGCATGTTCTAGTGATAACATTCCACAGTCAACTTCATGTGTGCTGATGCAACAGCAAAATCCTTGTGGTATCATCATCATCACCACCACCACCACCACCACCAACACCACCACCATCATAATCATAATCGTCATCATCATCATCATCATTTATGAATGTTATACAAAGAGCCTGGTTACGATTTTTGGATGTCATGCTGTGTAGTCTGTTATATTCATAAAAACATTACAGCGAAACCTGTTGCGCATCAGTTACAAGGATGGATGAAAATACCAATTTCACAGTGCTTGGCTATTGTTGACATTATCCAGCCAGTCTTAATCTTAGCTAATTATCAGAGCTAGTCATAACACATACACCAGTTACAACTCCCACTTTATTTGCATATTGACACAGACCTTTATATTTACCTATATGACACCAAAGTATGTTTCAGAGTCTAAGTTCTATACATATAATAGGAGTGGTGTGTGCATTTGGTGGGCTTAATGACATGTGTGAGCATACAGAAAGGCTTCAGATTCTGTTAGTATACATTTTGAATATGAGGGCAACATATACAGCATGTTGTTTTGCTGCAAATATAATTGTGATAACAATATTTCATAAGGATCTACATTAAAATTCTTAGCAGTAATAAAATTACATTTACCAAACATTTGTTTTGAGTTTTTTTATGTTCATGATACAAAAATTACCCTGTCTTGGCAAAACTGTAAAAATAATTTTTTTTTTATTTGGATGTAAGCTGTTAATAGGATTCTTGTTTACAATTTAAACTCTAACAGATTACACTTCCTTAGATGCTGTTCCCTTTTCTGTCTTTTGAACTGCCCTTTCTCCCCTTATGGACATTCAGCTGAATATTAGAAGCACTTAACATTGAAAGGACTTTGTTTAAATTGTCATTCAGAAAAAATTTTTCAATATAAGCTTAAAGTGTTCTATGGGAGTTTCAATGAATTTGGACTACCATTCTATTTGAAAGGGTAAACAAACCCACACATTTCTCTTGTTTAATGTCCTATTATAACAAAATAGTTAAACGAGATTGCTGAACTTTTTTTTTTAATCGGACAGTACATATAAGAAGTCATTTTGGAAATGTACGTATATAAAAATTACCAAAATAAATAGGTCAAATCTTGATTTAGCACCATCGTCACTTAGTGCCCATGCAAGTCTGTGAGCAGAACTTCCCTGTTGTACAGTATTTTGATTTACTGCCACCCTCAGTACATGGCCACAAATTGCAGTGAAAAGGCAGTTGCACTACATTGGAGTTTGACTGTTTATAATACTTTCATGTTAAAAAATTACTTTTAAGAAATTTTATCTCTAAACTTATATCACTATTCAGGATTGCTGATAAGATATTTCTGATGTTTTAAAGAAATTCAGTAAGGCAAATTACATTATTCAATATTACTTAATTACTTATTGAAAACTCTATGGACAATTTCAGCATGCATATTTCTAATGTTTGTTCCTCTGTATACAATGTTTTTGTAACACCTTATTACTACCACAAATCTGATAGTTGTTTCCAAATTTAGATGTTGTTGCATGCTGGCCAATTCAGTTTCCTGGAATTACATTTTTTCTTGTTTCTTCTTTCCTCCTAGTTACTCCTCTTTTAGTTGTGAAGCACATATTTCCTCGTGTTACTGTAGTAGCTGAAAATATTGGCTTAGAAAGAGTAGTGGTACAACTTGATTTATTCATTAATGAAACAGGAATTTACATGAAATGTGTAATACCAAGGAGTGGGTCATGCCATTGCAGAGGTAGTTAGTCACCAACTTCTTATCATGGAGACCCAGGCTCAGTCTTAGGATAGTCCATGTAGGGCATGTGGTGTACAAAGTGACAAGAATTGTCATATAACTTCATACTGTTTTACATTTTTTACTGTAACAAACAAAGTGACAAACAAGGGAATTGTTGCAGAGTGTTCACAAACATTTTTAATGTGCCGATGTGTTTAATTGATACTTCCTTCTAAGTTCAAAAGTATCTAATATGTGCTGTGATTTACCTATGTGTTGTGTCTAGTGTAGAATAACTGTATTTCTGTTTGTTTGCTTTACATGTCTCCCTGTACCTCCTTAACTATAGAGTTTCAGAATCTGTGTAAGTGTTATTCTTTTGATAATATTGACTACTTCAGTCTTTCTGTAATTTAATTTAAGTAAAACTTTGATAAATAATTTGTGTTAGCAAATGATTGACTGAAAATATTACATTATTATTTAGTTTGTACAATTTTCATTCTCTCTTCTGACTTGTTAGACATATATTGGGCATGTTCTGTTGCTATTCTTTTATCAATAGTCCTTTTGGATAATTTATTTATGATTCATAACACACACACACACACACAAACACACACACACACACACACAAACACACACACACACACACACACATGCATGTATATAAATGCATGCATAATGACATCTGATTTAATTTACATCCCAGTCTTATAGAAAAAAGAAAGTAACTACTGCACTGATAGTGTGTGAGTAAAACTTGCAAAATATGCAGTTCTTGCAGCAGGACACCTGAAGATTCATTTGTGGGGTGTTATGCCTTTTTGACTGGTAAAGAGTTACATACAACCAAAAGATCATATTGCCTTCGTCTTGAGGGTCAAGCAGACAAAGAAATCCACTACTTGGACTAGATGAACCTGAAAAGGAAGGGACTTACCATTCTTTGGGTAGTCTGTAACTATTGATTGGTTGACATGTAGGGTTCCAGATGACTTTAATCTTCAGTGTAAGACTTTATCTTTGCTCTTCTATAATTATTAGCATTCTTATTTCAGTACATGTATGGAACAAGGTGACTAGGGTGAAACATTTTATGAGTACCCATGTCTACCATTTGTTTTTCTTTGGTCAATAAAAATTAATAATTAATAATAATAGTAATACTAATAATAATGTATCTTTAATAAATACAGGCATGGAATGGATTCTTCTGGCTCATGATAGGTATGAGTGGAAGGATCTTTTAAACATGGTAATGAACTTTTGGCTTCCATAAAATTTGGAGAATGTCTTGATTAGCTGAGAATGTATTAGTTTCTCGGGGATTGTGCTACATGAATTTAAGTAGATAGTTATTATTACTGGGGCCTTTGTTGACAGATTTTATTACAGTCTTGTTTTTGGAATATTCATAAGAAAGTAAATTAAAATCACATTAACTATTGTTAGTCCACAGCTACAAAGTTACTTGAACACTTAAAGTTAACTTCTGTATTTGTTGCTTAACAAACACAACAAATGATTCAGGCAAAAATAAATATAATAAATATGTTTTGTATTATTCTCCTACAACAAGCCATTTTACATTTGTTGAAACATAGGTTTGTACATATCACTGCAAAAAATAACAGATCCTCACAAAAGCAGAATATACAAAAAAAGTTTATGATGTTTTCTTGACAATACGAGTATTTAAGCAAATGGTGGTTGCAAGGCAGAAAGAAAATTTGGTCTAACACTGACTCAGTCTCCTATTTAGTTAGCCAATATTAGCCAGTCAGATAACTTTAAAAGGCTTCAGGAAAGAATATAATGACAAATTATGTAGTTTATGCACATTTAGAGGATAAAAATCTTTCAATTTTCACATATATTGGGAAAATGAAGAAATATGATTCAAGTTATGAACATTTATGAGTTAAGAAGAAGAGTAATCTAGGTTGTGCATATATTGGGAATATGAAAAGCAGTTCTTTGACATTTTCGCAAGGAAGAGCTGCAAAAATGTATGTACTGTATTCATTTACCATGTGTATCCATCTACTACAATTAAAGGAAACTACTGCATTCATTTGTAAATTTTATTCCCAAAAGAAAGAACAGTTGCAGGTGTTATAGAGTATGATGTGCATTTTTCAGTAACATTTATTTAACCATAATATGTACAAAATTGTTGTAACTATCCACTATTGCCAACACAAAACTGTTTTCTAAATAGCCTAGACTATTGTTCCATTTATAAAAATAACCATCATTTCATGTCAACAATGTAACATCTTACAAGAACAAACTCATACAGTCGTTCTGTAAAACTTTGTTGTTGAAAATTTGTATGTCATTGTTACACGCATGCCAATAGTTGGAAGTTTTACTCTTACCAGGAGAACAAGTCCTAGGAGGATGCCCATCAAAATGTATCTGTGTGATTCTGATAATAACTGTAATTGATTCATACTTGTATGGACATTCATACTCCCTGTTCTTCCTAAATAGAAACTTTGAAACCACAGGCTTAATAAATAAGTAAGTTATGTCCATCTTTTTCATTTTGTTTAAATGCTGACTTAAGTCTTCTCAACTTTAATGCTCACCTAATTAACTAAATACTGTAAGACAGTAAAATAGCTAGCATAACTGCATGATGCTTGGTAAACTGCAGTTTAATGAAAATTTGGCCCACAACAATATCATCTGACTGTTGTGAGGTCTTGCTGCCTTTTAGGGATCCCTTTGGCAGTCCATGAAGGACGTCCATCCTCCCAGGCCTCAAGTCAGCGTAGTGTTGGGACGATAGCATCAGGGTTCTCTCGGCGTCCAAGTAGCGGGGGCAGCCGAGGAGTGTTAGTCTCTGCATCACGAGCAGGTGCGGCACGTGCCGCCGCCATCTTGCTAATCTCGTGCCATCTCACAACTACCATGGCCACAGCGGCCTCTGAGCAAACTAGCACTGACAACAACAGTCAGCCAGACCAAGAGCAGGAACAGCAACAGCGTACCGGTAAACTTCCTCCAACCGTTGATGCGTTCCCCCATATTTGACAGTGTTGGTGGTATTACAGAATCGGACCAACGAGAGAGTTGTTGCTTAAAAACGCACCATTTCCTTTAGCCTCTAATATTAATGTGCCTGTATTTAACATTTTCAAACAATTCATAATGTAGCTAAAGCAAAGGAATAGGCTCACTATCAGTGAATTCTCAGCAAGCTAAAGAGAAACGCAAACGATAATTAGAAGAATGAAAGTCCTAGAAATTTTGATAAGTTTACATTCTGTGTTGTCCTCTTTCAACAATTTTGTAATAATAATAATAATAATAATAATAATAATAATAATAATAATAATAGCGCAGAATGTATTTGTTTTTTATTGTTTTTGTTAGGCTGTATCTTCTTCTTT
>JGI20166J26741_11444807_pt1 | contig 13592 bp, 13 predicted proteins | sample TergutCu122P5_FD_26741 | JGI IMG/M metagenome (IMG submission 26741)
TTATTTTGCTGTTACTGTTCTACTTGATTTATGTTAATACACTTCAGTGTCACATATTGGCACGTCTTGTTATGAATGGTATGCTCACTGTACTCCACGATAACCAATAGTCTGGGGTTCGGTTTCCCAAACGGTCCATGGCAAATTTGAGTGCGGGCTCTCGGTTTCCAATTAGGGCTTTCCCCTGTGTGGGGTGCGACCCCGAGGGCTCACGGTTACACTGTACTTCCTTTCCTCTGATCTACTGGTATAAATTATACCCTTCGAGGGATACTCTTAAATCACAGTTTCACTAAATATGTGTCCTACAAGTCTATAAAGGGGTTGGTCAGACAGCTACTTATATACTGAAATAATAGGGTTTTTACAATATGAGTATTGATATTGACATTGGCATATTTGTTGAATGCAATTGGTTTGACACCTGATGGCAGTAGTACAGTACACATTTACACAAAACAATATAGAACAACATGTAATTGGGAAGAGTGCAGGCCGTTCCCCGTTTTTGCGGTTTTTCTACGCCTGAATTTGCCTTGCAACTGAGGAAAAAGCATGGAAAAAACTTAGGCAGTATGAAATATTTAATGCTGCTATCTAGAGAATCCTAAGAATTTCTTTTGGTGCAGGTGGACATTGAACTGTTGATTCAGCGTGTATGTATATGTATGTATGTATGTACGTATGTATGTATGTATATACGTACGTATGGATATATGTATATATGTATGTTTGTATGTACGTATGGATGTATGTTTGTTAGTATGTATGTACGTATGGATGTATGTATGTATGTATTTATTTATTTTTATTTAATTAACATTCAGTATGTTCCATTACATGGTAATACTACATGCTTTTAGGTTAAGTACTCACAATATGGTTACATATATTTAAAATATATGTACAGTTTCTTCTATTTGCTATAGATACAGTAAGTTTACTTTCGGTTTTCTAATGTATTGCCTATTGCTTTTTAATGTTCTGTCTACTGCATTATTAACTAAGTAACGTATTAGCTAAATTTACTAATTAACTAAGTTATAAAATGTTTATATTCAATAAACGACTTATAATGCGCCAAAATCTATTGATCTGAGAAAATTCATGAAGGTCTTGATCTGTTTTCTTGTGAGTTGTTCAAATGGTGGGGGCCATGTTTCACCTGTTCGGACTATAGCATTTCGTTGGAATCTTCTCTCATTTTCAAGTTTTGTGCATTTCAAAATTATGTGGTTAACTGTTTGTTCTTCTTTTATTCTGCAAGAGCATGTCGAGTTGGGAATAAACTTGAATCTATGGAGGTATGATCTGGTTAGACCATGACCCGTTACCATAGCCGTAAATTCAGCTGAGATAGGTATCCTGGTCTTCATTCTCTCTTTTATATTTGGGAAAAATAATTTACTTACTGCTCCTTTAGTGGAGCCTGCCCACTGCTCCTGCCATTTTGCCAATCCCTTCTCCTTCCCTTCGGTAATTATAGTCTCTCTTGGTATTTTATCGTATATTATTTCTCCTATGTCTTCCGTTGCCGCCTTCTCGCCAAGACTGTCTGTCATTTCATTTCCTTTTATTCCGACATGTGCCTTCACCCAGTTGAAAAACACTGTTCACCGTAGGTCCTCCAGCCTCTTTATTTCTTTCCTTATACACTTTATTAGTATGTAGTTTTTGTTCCTATTCTGCAATGCGTCCAGTGTCACTTTGCTATCTGTGTTTACCACTGTTGTCTTTTCTGCATCTTCTGCTAACTGTAGATTTTGTATTTGCTCTAGTGCCCTCAGGATTGCTACCTGTTCTGCCTGATTATTAGAACATCTCTCGTGTAGTTTGAACGTAGACTGATGTAGGATTATGTCATTTTTAATTATGACTGCAGCAGCTCCGAACTTTCCTCCAATTTTACTGCCGTCTGTGAATATATTTATTACATTGTGCGGTATCTCTGTAGGCGCTCTCATAAGTTGTATTTCTGCGGGGTGGGGCCACTATTTCACTTCCAGAGGTGCGTCATACTCGATGTTGTTATGAGTTGCCTTGTAAGTTCGTACTTTTTCTTCTATAGCAAGCCGCGTGGGGCGAACACCTGCTAGTACACATGATGCTTCATATGACAGTGTTCTGAATGCTTTGGCTATTTTTATGTTCATGAGCTTTCGTACCCTGATGTATTTTAATCTGTTATACTCAAACTTCATAGCCTCTGCCCATACCGGGAACCGTAAAGTAGGAGAGGTAATATCGCCCCTTTGTATATAGTCTGCAGCGCTTCGTGGTTGACTCCCCATGTTAGTTTCACTGATTTGGATAAGCTGTGGATTAGTTTGCCACTTCTTTCGGCTGTGTAGCTTATGTGTTCGCTGAATTTGAATTTGAATTTACTGTCAATTATAATTCCTAAATACTTCATCGTGGTTACCTGTTGTAAAGGTTTGTTGTTTAAATGTATGTTAAACTCTTTGTTTTTCTTTCGCTTCCTCCTTAATATTAACATAACTTTAGACTTCTCTTCATTGAAATTGATCTTGTTGTCCTTCGACCATGCAGTTATTTTGCTCATTTCTATGTTCGATATATTTTCTGCTGCTCTTATGGTTTCGCTTCTGATAGCTAATAATAAGTAATCAGCGAATGCTACGGCTTTAGAAAGTTTCGTGAATTGGGGGTTCAGTAGGGAATTGTACTGGATGTTCCAGTATCCTGGCCAGCAACAGGATCCTTGCGGGGACCCTTTGGTGACTCTTCTCTGTATATTGACATTGTTAGGTGATATAACTGCGGATCGTTGGCTAAAGTAGCTTTTAAATAGATTATAAAGATTTTGGGGCAGTTATAAACTTTCAGCCCATTTAAAATACTGGGCCACCAGGCCGCATCGAAGGCGCCCTTAACGTAGAGGCTTATTAGGACTATAATTTCTCCTGCTGCCAAACCTTCCTCTACAAATTCCTTCACGGCATCTGTGGTGATCCTTTGAGGCGTGAAGCCATATTGGTTTTTGCTCATGAGGTCGTGGGAGAAAACATGGTGATTCATCTTATTTATTATCAATTTCTCTAGAACTTTCCCTCCTGAGTTGAGAAGACTTATGGGGTGGAATTTGGAAAACTCGTCGCTATTTTCTTTTCCTGGTTTTACAATGGGTATCAGCTTTGCAGTCTTCCATCTCTTTGGGAAGACTCCTCTTCTCAGACAGCCGTTGTACATGACAGTTATATATATGGAGAAGATCTCGAAGACACTTTTCTACACCTCGCCAGTTATCCCGTTTTCACCCGGTGCTTTCTTTTTTACCATGCTTGCGACTGCATTCCTGGCTTCCTCAACAGTGAAGTTTTAATCGTCAGCTGTGTCTGCAGGTTGTCGAGCTTGTGCTCTGGCTAGTTTGTCGTGGTCAGTGTCCTCCGGTGTGAAGTGCTTCGGCATGAGCTGTAGGGTTTCTCTCAGTTCTTCAGTTAGGGATCCGTCGGGCTTTCGCATTGTCGTTATTTGTGTGTTGTTCCTTCTCTTCCCTGCCGCTAATTTATACACATCATTCCATGGGTTGGAGGATGTCGTCAGATTGCAATACTCCTTCCATGAGCGTATTTTCTCCCTTTTTATTGTTGCTCCGTACCTTGCTTTCTCTTCTAAATAACTGGTTTTGCGCTGTTCCCTCAGACCTTCGTTTTTTCTCGTTCTTTGAAACCTTCTTAGAGCGTTTGTCCGTTTCCTCATTAAGGTCAGTTTCTCTGTCCACCAGGGTACTTATTTATTGGTTATTGTTTTCCTTGTGGCTTGTTGTTTCCCGAACGATTTGTCGCAGGCTGCCTTCAACACTTCATGAAATTCTTCGATTAGTTTTTCGATGTCGGTTTCTTCTTTCGCCCTTTTGCTAAGTATTGCGTCCAGATCTTCCGTCCCTCCTTCTGTATTTGTCATGCTGAACTTCTCTTCTAGTAATCTAAGCAGGGTTCCTTGGAGTTCTTTTTATGTCTTCACTTTTCACTATATACCTGACTTCTTGGCTGCCTTGTTACTCCTGCGCCATTTGCCTTACCCTATTGCAAATTTATTTATACTGTGGTCAGAACTGCTTTCTTGGTCACTGACTTCCCATTCTTCTACTACTCTGAGTAAGTGGTTGCTGATGACCGTTAAATCAATATTGCTGGAGCCTCAGCTACTCCGGAAGTTGGTTAGGGTGCTTTTCTCATTCATTATGTGCAGATGTTTACTGATGAGAAATTCCTCAAGGATTCTACCTCTTGTATTAGTCAGAGTGTCGTGCCACGATGTTGACCTGGAATTGCTAACCATAGCTATGATAACGCCAGCTCCTTTGGCGTGTTGTATTAGTTCTTCAATTTTGTTCAAGTTGTCTTCTATTTGCCGATTTATGTCAAAATACATACTGGCTATAATAATTTTGGCTTTGTTATTTACAACGTCTAGTACCGCTGTGTCTTCAACCGAGAGTTGTCTTGTTAGTATGGAATCTATTTCATTTTTGGTGACCACTATGGCTGCTCGGTGTCTTCCCTCCCCAATTGCGAAGATTTTGTATTTTCTTGGTATACCAACAATTTTGTTATGTATGACGTATGGTTCTTGGATACAAATTACAACCGTCCCGTCTTCTTCAATTATTTTCATTAAATTGTTCGTGGCTACCCGGGAGTGCTGCATATTAATTTGTAGGCATTTAATCTGCGTACTATACGTTCTATTGCAGTGTTATGTGTTAGTGTTAGTGTTGTAGTTGGCGCCCATTTCAGTAATCGGTGTTTTTCCTGTGATTCTCTAGAATCGTTTGCAAGCTAGGGCAGTTCATGTCCAGTGAAGTATGGTTGACGCAGATTGTTTTATTTTGATTGGGTTTGCTGTAGCTTAGGCAGTTGATGCATTTGTATTCAAGAGGGTTTGTTGTACATTCCTTTAGCTTGTAACTTAATGCACAGAGAGTGCAGGTTTCCTCTCCTCTGTAATCGAGAGCTCTATGGTTGAATCTGGAGCATTTGTAACATCTGGCTGCAGCTACATAGTCCTCAATTTTGCGGATTTGCCATCCGAGTTTTACCTTCTTATGCAACAACAGTTTTCTAGTGTATGCACCCACTTCCATTACCAGGTTCCTACTGCGTTTCCTTGTTTCATAATTGAATTTGGCTTTTATGTCACCTTCTTTCAAGTTGATGTCCGGATTTTGCTCTATCAGGGTGTCCTCTTCATTCCCGATGGAGATTTCCTCAGGAATATTGAAAATAATTAGCCTAAGATTCCTCAACTTGTGAGCGTTAGCTTCCAGTTTATCCTCGCATTTAGCGTTTATGTTCTTTTCTAGTGCTTCTAACTCTTCTTTACTGTTTGTTTCTATTAAGACCTGCCCGTTTTTTAGCGACTTGAAGGTATTTATTCCTACTTTAATTTCGGTGGGATTTATTTTGGATTTTAATAGTCCCTTAATGGTTTCGGGCGGTAGGTGCTCTTTTGATTTGACTGTTAGTTTGAATTTGTTTGTGAGTATTTTGTTAGCCAAGGTCTCAGCATAGAGCTTCCTCTCCTTTCCGCCAGATGGTGCCCCTTCCCTCGCCCTCAGCCCAGCTGGTTTCTGACTTACGATAAGAGATGGCGACCCCTGTTCCCTCAGCCCAGCTGGTTTCTGATTTACGAAAGCAGATGGCGCCCCATGTACCTTTACGGTCTTGTCTGTAAACCTTTCTAGCACTGTTTTCGCTTCAGTCACCTCCCCTTCTAGTTCCCTAATTTTGGAAATTTTCACATCACAATTGTTTTACAGCTTTACAAATAAGTTCCTGAGTGTACTTACTGTTTCAAAAATGGTTTCTTTCAATTCTTTCTTCATGTTTCCGCTTCGTTCTGTCGTAGTAACTACTAGATTGAGACCATTTTCTATACCTTCACCCACTTCATCCGCCATCTTGGACGGGTGTCATGTATGTATGTACGTACGTACGTATGTAAATAAGTATGTATGTTTGTTTTTATGTATGTATGTATTATGTATGTATGTATGTATGTATGTTTGTTTGTTTATATGTATGTATGTACGTATGGGTGTATGTATGTATGTAAATATGTATGCTTGTTTGTATGTATGTATGCATATGTATGTACGTATGTATGTATGCATTTATGTGTGTATGTATTTATGTATGTATGAATATATGTATGGGAATATGTGTTTGTGTATGTATTTAGGTATATATGTGTGTGTGTGTGTACGTATGTATGTTTGTGTGTATATATATATGTGTGTGTGTAATTATGTATTAGTTGTTATGTATGTATGTGTGTATGTATGTATGTATGTATGTATGAATATGTATGTATGTATGTATGTATGTACAAGGAGGTGCTGTTAAGTTCTTAGCCACACCAGGAAGGAAACAAGCTACAGCGAACAAACTCGGGATTTATTTAACATAGTCCCCACGAAGCTCAATACACTTCTTAAACCGCAGCTCTGCCTTTTGCAAGCCACTCAAAAAAAATCAGAATGTTGTCCGTCCAATCAGTTCTTTGCGGCAGCAATGACCTCCGCGTCGTTTGAAAAATGACGACCTTTAAATTGTTTTTGCAGGCTACGGAACAAGTGGTAGTCCGACGGGGCCAGATCCGGAAAATAGGGTGAGTGTCAAGACACTGGAAGCCCAGGTGGGCCAGTTTTTCTGGGTTGCATTTGTCCGGTGAGTAGGGGCAATTGTCGTGCAAGAACAAGACACACTTGGTGAACTTCCCAGGCCGTTTTCCTTTAAAATGTCCTTCATTTGCACCAGCACAAATGAGTAATGTTCCGGGTTGATAGTGTGGCCCTCTGGAAGATAATCAATGAGGAGGATGCCGTCTTGATCCCAAAAAATCAAGGTGAGTACTTTTCCAGCGGATTTGTGCACCACGAATTTTCTGGAGCGGGATGAGCCGCTATGCCGCCACACCACTGATTGTTGCTTTGTCTCCGGATCTTAGTGCTATAACCAGGTTTCGTCCATGGTCACCAATCGCGACAGGAAACCATTTGGATCGCGTCGAAAAAAATTCCAAAGTTGTTCAGACGATTGGCGACGTTGAAGTTTTTTATCCGCGTTAAGGCATTTCGGGTCCCAATTTGTGGAGAGTTTCCGCTTGTCCAAACCTTCATGAATAGTGGACCCAACCCGTTCACATGAGATGCCCAGTTGCTCAGCTATTGATTTAGCCGAAATCCGGCGGTGTTCCAAGATTAGCTCGTGAATTTCATCAATAATCTCTGGGGAGGTCACTGTTTTGGGTCGTCCAGGAAGGGGCACATGATAGGTGGAAACGTTACCACGTTTAAACTGGGCCACCCAGTTTCTGACGGTGGCATGCGATGGTGTAGATTCCCCTAATGTTTCCGTTAGAATGGCGTGAATTTCCTTCGGCGCCTTGCATAGCAAGGGGGGGACCTGATGAGAGCTTGCATCTCGATGTTGTTGAAATGGCGCACGTCGCCTCACATGCTGACATGTCTGACAAGGAAAGACTTGCAGTTCGCACATAAACAGACCCTTCTTTCCAACTATATTATCAATTCCGTCCTACGACATCGGGAAGTAGATCGATCTAAGGACTTAAGTGTTTGTGTGTGTGTGTGTATTTACGAGGGCAGTGCATAAAAAATCGATTTTTTTTAATTCATTGCTTTACTTACAAATTAATCAAACTTGTCTCCTTCAAAATACTCCCCTCCACTCTTGATACACCGCTCCCAACGTTTTTTCCAATTCTGGAATGCGTCCTACGACGTGTTTTGCGGGATGGCGCGAAGGTCCCAAATCGAATTTTCTTCTATCTTTTATACAGTCTGAAATCGGCGACTTTTAGTGAGGATTCCAACTTCGGGAACAAGAAAAAGTCCGCAGGGGCCAAATCTGGAGATTAGGGCGGCTGGAGGACAACAGTCGTCTCATGCTTCGTCAAAAATTCACGGATACGGAATGATGCGTGAGCAGGTGCATTGTCATGGTGCAACATCCAGGTGTTGTTTGTCCACGCCTCAGGCCTCCTCCTTCGCACTGCCGCCCTCAAACGCTTCATGACATTTAGTTAGAACACTTTATTGACTGTCTCACCACGTGGAATATTTTTACGTGTCACAGCAAGCACTTTTTCAACGCGATTGTCGTCCATTGACGTGGAACGCCGTCCAGATTTGGGGTCTTCTTCGATGGAGGTTCTGCCCGATTCGAAACGCTGGTACTACTCGTGACAGGGCGTACGGCTCACAAAATCCTCTCCCTAAGCCTGTTGCAACATCTGAAAACTCTCCGTAACAGCCTTTCCCAATTTGAATTCGAATTTGGCGCAAACGCGTTGCTACTCAAGATCCTTCATTTTTCAACTTGCAAAAAATCGCCGAAGGTACTAAACACACATTCATTCAAGCGCGTGTAGATCGATGACTAATTGATGTGGCGTGAAGCTGTTAGTGTCAGAATAAAGTTTAAAGTCCCCGATACACAACAACACCATCGGGAACGTGCTGCGCGCGCTCGGTGCCTCGATATTTCCAAAGTTCGGTTTCTTTATGGACTGCCTACATATCTATTATGTGTTAATGCAGATGTGTAAAGAATTTCAATATAGGAGTTGTTTACTCTCAATTTTAAACTCTTTCTGAATGCATTGTCATTGATTCTGTGTGTTCATATTTCTACTTGGAATATTGATTTTATAAAAAAAAATCATAAAATTACATAAAGACAAGTGACTCACATTTTGGAAGTGTTCCATTGTTCCGGGAAAAACTGGGCCTGCCTGTAATAAGCATGGAGGTTGGGCTCGCAGGATGAACATTTGTATCATTTTCTTGAATTTGGTGGAATGGTTGTACCACTGCACATTGTAGGCTGCATCCATTACGGCAGTGCTCTGGACACAGAAATCAAGTAAGGATTTAAAGCAAGATCATTATGAATTCGGAGTTTCAGTTAGGAAAATTATAAGATTATCTGTATTTAGTGTGTGATTCTTAACTTTTGACTGTTCTTTTAGAAGTTTACACTGTGATCTAAACCAAAGTATTTACACATATATTGAACACATATTTTGTGATGAAAGTGGAAAATATTTATGTTACATTATTTCAAGGAAATAAGGCCAAGTAGTATTCATTGTTGTTGAATAGAAAGTTATATACAGTTGAAATTATTATTATTTCCAGAGATACAATTTCTGACATGCATAAAACAGTGGTCGTATTCAGTAATAGGTTCGATTTTGGGATTTTTCGAAACCTTGGTTTAATTTGTTCCTCCACTCTGGGATTTTCATAAAAGAGGAATTAGTTCACAACCTGTGAAAATATTTAATACAAATTTAATTTCACTATACCCTTGTCCTTTAACATGAACCACAAGTAAAAAGCTGCTGCATGGCTTCAAAGCTTTTGAATGAGGAGGCAAAAATTCCCTACTTGTTATTCTGTCTCTAGAAATCCTTTATAAATGATGCAAATATTTAATCAAACATCATACACTTGCAGCAGAAATTATGTCACAGTTGTAGCATAATATTGTGAATTTGTGGTCCCAGAGCAACAAAAAACATGGTTCCAGTATTCCTCGTTCCAGTTATCATAGCACGCCACACACCAATCATAATGTCATGTATAGATCTTTGTGGATCAATACGGAAAAACTGTTATTATGAGAGTTCATATATCCATTAATTTGGATGAAGATTCAGTGCTAAACACAACAAGCACGTGTTCTATCCATCCATCTTATTCCTCCATATTTAGAATGTGCCAGGTCATGATTTTTGTCATGGTAGTTGTGAACTGCACCAGTGTTATGTAGATGCAGTACACACTTGTTTTCAGCGTGTTATCTCGTTGTCTGCAATGGAGTCTGCTGCTTGAAAATCGCTTTCATGTTTTTGAATGAATAGATGAATATACACGACACTTCCTGTGAGAGCTGTTTTCTATTTATATAATATAAGAAATGTACCCAGAAGCTACAGCGATTTTAAAGGTCTTGGATAAGAATCAGGCAATTCACCAGGTGTGCGGGAATCTGTGTATAACATAACCAAGACAAAGAGAAGTGACTAGTGAGTGCCTGCAGAATAAATAACGTCCTTTTACAATTATAATTTATGCACAGCTTGCAGTAACGTAAATATTATTGTTGGTTGAATAAGTAACTTCATAAATGTGCATAAAGCATACAACACATAACTCTTTTTTAGTTTTTATCTTTATTTACAGTTAGAGTGTTCTGCTTAGATGAGTAATTTTCTAGGTTACGTAAAATGTATGACAGTAATTCCCAAAGTAATGAACAGTTCACTTGTATGAGCAGGATAACGAAGTTTTCAATCATAAAAAATAGAAAGTTTACATTAGGTTTGAAATGACTGACATTCATTAGAAACTTCGTATCTGTTACCTCTGTTTTGACCATTTCACCAAAATAACAAGCCAGTCCACCAATGCCAAATCCATAGCCTGCCATGAGTACAGCCTTCAGAGTAGTGGAGAAGTCTACATTCTGAAATGAAAATTAGTACAGCCATTAAAGATTACTACAAAATTATTGTAAGCAATTCAGAATTATACTGACTTTAAAATAAAATGACTTCCAAACTTCACGTCAGTGCATGTCTTCATCAGACCATTAAACCTAGGATGTTAATGTAGGTTTCATAATTTTTGTTCACAGTCAAATATTTTTAATGTGTTAAAATTAATTGGATCTGACGTGCGGTATGGCACAAGTAGGAAATGTGTTCAGAATTTTGGTCTTAAAATGATGTAGGAGGAACAAATGTAAGATGCAGGTGTGGATTAGTTTGAGATATTAAATTGGATCTTACGAAACAGTGTACGAGTGTATGGACTGGATTTATATTGCTCAGGGTAGGAAACTAGCTGTAGACTTGTGATCATATTGACGAATGTTGTAGTTCCTTGATAGTTGGGAATTTTCCTATAACTGATTTACTCTTAGTTCCTGCAAAATAGTTTTGCTCCAAGGAGTTAATTATTTCTCAAGACTCTAAGTATTGCTTTATTCTCAGTGAAATGAAGATTCTGTCTTTGCTTTGTGCAGTATTTAAAATTACAGTCCACAAAATGTTTTCCCATGTCGGAAGTGAACTGCTTCATATGAATAATTTTAAGGCGATTCATCTCTGTTGGGCTTTGTAACAATTAGAATTGCAATAAATCCAGTTAAGACACAACAATTTATTTTTTATTATTAACTATATGTTTCGGCCTAAAAGGTCATCATCAGATTGAATACGAGAATAAGAGCTTTAAAAAATTTTCAATCATAGTACTTTTTCCAACTGAGGAGTCATAAACATTGCTTTTCCACAAGGATCAATGTTACATCCTTTAATTTTCTTCTTTACATAAAAGATCTATCAAATATTTTAATGACAAATCTAAACCAGATTTAGTGGTTACCGACACACTCACATTTGAGAACTTCCAGGGATGCAATAAATCATGGAAAACACGCTGGGATCGCTGTACACATGCTCAAGGGAACTACTTCGAAGGAGACGGTGGAAACTGGGAGATACGGTAAAAAACTTTTTTATGGTCAAATTCCCCAAATTTTTGTGTAGCCCCCTGTATATTTATATATATTGTAGTGAATGGTTGAGGCAATTGTTTGGCTTGAGGGATTTTTCGTTTTATTTTTGCACATTGCAGTGAAAGAAATTCTGCTACACGTGGGTCCTCTCTCTCTTGTCCTCAGTCTAGAATGAGCGTGGGAATTGCAAGTAACCGGTTTGGCCTAGCAAAAAGTCAGTCTGCATGAGGCGAGGTTTTGCTAGCCAGTGGTAGAGGAGGACAAAGGGTGCTGAGCTGTATGTTAGGAGTTGGTGTGCAGATTTACATGGGTGTGAAGAGCGTCTTTGTTGGATTAATCTTCGGTGCGTTAAGATGTCTGCAGACCGGCAGCATCTCAATGCTCGCCGTAGAAACTCTGAGTGGTGTAGTTTTTAAAATTTGAAGGATGTGGATATGTGTGATACTAGGTAAGTACAGAAGTAAATTGACTTGTATGTACTGATAATTATAACTCGTTTGCAAATGTGTCCAAAAGGGGAGGGAATGCTAGAAGACTGAGGTAATATCGCAGGAGACAGAGCTATTTGTGTCTAGACTGAGACTAGAGTGGAGACCCACACAGAAAGGGTAAAAACTGATTGTATTTGTCGTAGTATTAGATATAGTGTATTGGAGGTATTAAGGTATGCATAGTAAAGCACTAGAAATAGAACCGAGTGAAGCGTTTCCTGAAGCACACTTCCCCAGAGAGGCAGAACTTCCCGTTAGCGTGAGCATACTCTAGGTACGTCTTCCAAAACGGTGGCAGCGAATCGATGACCTCCCATCGTGAGTTTAGGCAACAGCTACCCCTCCCCAACTCACCAGTGGTTCTACCAATAGAACACTACAATATATATAAGTGTATGTATATATGTATGTATGTTTTATGTATGTGTGTATATATGTATGTATGTATGTGTGGGTGTATATATGTATGTATGTATGTGTGGGAGTATATATGTATGTATGATGTGTGCATGTGTGCATGCATGAATGCGTGAATATGCCTGTAATATATCTATGTAAGTATGTATGTAATGTATATAGGTATTGTACGTATTTATGTAAGAATGTAATGTATTAGTATGTAGGTAATGTATGCAATCTATGTATAAAATGTATGTATATATTGTATGTATGTAATGTTTGGGTATTTATGTATACGCGTGCATGTGCGCATATATATATATATATATATATATATATAAGTTCATTTCTTCTTTGTTAATTTGAGCGTAGAATGGGTACCATCAGAAAATTTACTCTCCTTTATGTGATATGGTAGAAATGAAGAAGTTTTGGAATCATTTAATATGCAACTTTAGCCCTACAGGAATCATGGAAAAAGGTGTAGAAAGTGGTTGCAGCAAGCACCTTTATCATTTGTCAGTATATCCAGAAACAAATACACTTAATCAAAATGCACCCCATAACAATTATCAAAACTCTTACGTCTTTTGGCATGCTACTGACATCCTCAGGTTGTCATGAAACACCCACCTCGATACAGGGGTGCTGATAAGTCCTTGGCGCGATCTACATCCCGATCTATTTTGTTTGATGGTGAGAATATTTCATTTGATTCTACTCTTGTTATATATACAAATAGTATTAATATTCATCCAATTATAATTATAAATAGGATACATGAAACTAAAAACCTTCTGTCGTTCTAGATTGTTTCCTTCCTGGTTGGACTAAGGAATAATCAGCATTCCTTATTATGTGATCTGATGGGATCTTGTCCAGGTACAGCGTGATATGTATCATATCAGGCAGCGTAGTTTATACATTTACTGTAAGTACGTAGTATATGCACTGTTTGAATAATACAAGGTGCGACCCAAAAGTTTTTAGACGAGTTGTTTTAAAAGAGTACTATGTATTACAACCAGCGGCTGACACCGTAACTATGTAGTACTATGCTTCATGTAACACGTGACCAGGATTAAACGGTTTTCGTTCAGTGGTCTGTGAGTACGACCTTGTTTTG
>JGI20166J26741_11444918_pt1 | contig 13583 bp, 4 predicted proteins | sample TergutCu122P5_FD_26741 | JGI IMG/M metagenome (IMG submission 26741)
CATGTGTTAGAAGGGAATCCAAAAACTGCAAAAGTCCCATAGATTGTTTCCAGTTATTTGTTACTGATGATATGTTGGAGATTGTGGTTGAAAATATGAAGCAATATATTGATACTGCATCTGTGAATTACAATGACCATGATAAATATACAGTGAAAAGAACAGCATTATCAGAAATAGAAGCTTGTATTGGTCTACTCTACATGACTGCGGTGTTCAAGTCAAACAGGCAAAATCTGGATGATTTGTGGGCCAATGATGAGACTGACATGGAGATTTTTAGATCCACAATGAGTTTTCAATGCTTTAGATTTCTACTCCAGTGTCTTTGCTTCGATGACAGAACAAGAAGTCTGGCAATGGATCTCATGAAAGAACGTCACGGGGAACGTGCAGCATGCAGCCATTTTTCCAGAGAATTGCTGACAAAACTAAAGCAACGGATCACATCTCCAGCAAGATGACAGAGGCGAAATGTCCAAAACGCCAAGCTTGTTGTGCCATTTGCCCCTGCTCAAAAGATAGGAAAACAAAGTATACTTGCCAGAAATGTAAAAAGTTTTTATGTTTGCAACATGTGATTCCTTTTTTACAAATTTTATAAAACGCTGACATAAAAATGTGTCCATATTGTATTTGTATTCATATCTTAAGGATAATCCACACTCAAGTCATTTCATACACAAAAAAAGACATGGGGTGTGTCATACCCCACCAGAGTAATGCCGTGAATATTCCTCACCAGACTAACGCAGGGTTAATAAAAGATCACTTATGAATAAAAAATAAAGATGAAATATATGTATTCTGTGCAGAATTCCTATCACTCTAGTTTATTGCAACAAACATTTTCAGTGTGATTGAAATGAACTGCACCATAATTTTTTTGTAGCACTTATAAGATACTGTGATTTATAATATATGAATTCATTAATATTCCAATTAGTTTTACAGCTCTAATCAGTGGAGTCCTATATTGCTGTCTGTTGGTATCTCTTTCCTGACACAATTATGGGCCTCCATTAATATATTATCTCTTGACACACAAGATATAATGGTACTAAATTAGTTTCTCTAATATTTAAAACAAGGTAACAGGAATACTAATCTATAATTCTGTGTATTGCCTGTATTCACTGTTCTGACAAGTGGTATAACTCCAGCCATATTCAACCAGTCCGGAAAAATACCAGATTCAAAATATACATGATAAATACCAGCATATCATTAGTGTTGGAATCTGTCAATGATGAAATGGAGTGTATTTTGAAGGAAGCAACCATGGTATAAATGCAGTACCAACCAAGCATGTGTCTGTAGAAACAGAGGTACACCACAATAACTTCAGACAGGACAGCTGGAGTGCCAGGTGAGATCGAACCTGGCACCTTCCAACTATACATCTGAAGAATTTCCACATGGGCTATCTTGCTTGGCAGAATTGTTTGAAGTCTGTGATTAGTCTTTTGAGACTTAATGCATGTATTGTGTATTATATTCAGAGTGGGTTCATTATGTTTCATACATTACTACAACATGCAGACCATGTGTTAGAGTGAAATGGTCAGTTTGCCTGCTTTTGTATTGGTAAGGCCTTGCGTTTGAATCTTGGTCCAGAAACTAGCTATAAACCGAAAGATTGTAAGCCTCCAATTTACCTGGCAATACTTTAGAGCCTTGCCGTGCTTGAAGGCCACGAGCTCGTATGACTTCCACTTCAAGGTAACCTTTCTGGTAGCACATGCTGAGCTGAATATCACCAAGTGCAGGTGCACCTAGAACCTGTCGACCCACCAGTTGACCTGGACCCAGTCCATCTATAAAATCTGAGAGTTGCCCACCATCCTGGGCTAACCGCAGTGACGGAGACCACCTGACACATAACACATGTAAATGGTATATTTATACGCAATGGAATATTATGCAAAGTTACGGTAATGTAGAGGAATTAAAGTTTTTACAGTGACAAAATTCAATGTAGCCATCTTGCACAATTAAAAGTGTTTATGGAATAAAACTCTGACATACTGGAGGCTGTTTCTGCCTCCATCATCAGAAAAACAACTAACGCCTTGACACACATGCTTTCTTGGAAAGATGATAGGTGCTCATTTGATCAAGAAATTCCCCAAGCCTAATGGAGCTGAAGGTTTATTAGAGTGCTTGCAACTACCTATCATTGGATCCTATCCTGAAGCAGGTGAATACTGCCTACATCCTCACTGTCTATAAGATACATATTGATTTCATCTTGGCATTAATGCCTGTATCTCCCAAGTGGTCCATTCTGCACATTTTCTAACCAAAACTGTGAATGTAGTTCCCATCATGTCATATGTATTGTCCATTTCATATTCATTTGATTAATCTAATAATATTTTGTAAAAAGTACAAATTATAAATGTCCTGATTACTCATGTTTTCTGGGATGATACTGAGATGCTGGTTTAATGAGCTTCCAGTGTTCCAAAGGACCACAGTTCTTTCATTTTCAAGGGCCAAGGAGCCCAAGAAGAAGATTCTCATTATGCATTTTTCTCCATTTTCCCCTTACTTCTCTCTCTGATGTCAAAATATTCTCTACAGTAGATTGCTGTCACACACTCTCAATTTATATGAGACCTGAGGTTTTTGCAGTGGTGACTACGAAAAATACTGTCTTTTGGAGTGTGGTACCATTAAACGTGGGAGAAGTGTACTAGTGTTTGAAAAGATCTGGCTGTCTCTACATTGTCACATGCCCTGATGAGGAAACAGCAGGTCCTTTGGAAATGTCAGTATACTCCTGGTGATTACAAGGCATAATAAAAATTCTTTCTGACAAATTACAGCAAATACAACCTTCAGAACACCGGAGTTTTATGTCTACTGATACAACTGACTGCCCTAGAAGACTTACTACACTGTAAAGTATGTTTATAATTCCATAATGAAAGACTGTTTGAGAGGAAAAATAAATTAAATAACAATGATTATACAATAACTAAAATGCTTTTGGTGAGTATTTCAAGTTTTAATATCTCGGTATGGAAGTGTCTTTTGCCTATTAAACATTCAGTAACTTATGGAATGATAATTTACCATATACCATTATGAATAAAAGTTGTCTAAACTATTTCCTATCAACCAATAACAAAAATTTGTTTGAAAGAGATACATTACAGAGAAATCAGTTTCTGTCATAAGAAATATGGCATTAAAAACAGGATGATTACAATTTACGCTATGAGATTATATTACAAACAGTGAAATGTGAAGGATAACAAATCACCCAGGCCAACATTAAAAACACCCAGGATATTCTAGCACTTGAACATGTCACTGAAAGCCAAATGACTTCTGAAATATATGTTCACATTTACATACACTACATAAAAATCAGAAGAGCATAATCTGTAATCATTGTGTTTCTCAACTGTCATGTCTGATGACCCCTTTCACAGCAACTATAAAAATGCTTTACTACTTGTATTGTGTTTTGTTTTTGTGCATGTGTGCATGTGCATGCCTGCACACATTCAGTAATTTTGTTCTCCATTTCAAATTTTTAAATGTTATTACCCCCCCCCCCCCACCATTTAGAAACAACTACAGTAACCACACACAATCTCTAAAACATTAGCAATTTGTATGTGTGTGTGTGTGTGTGTGCGAGCACGCTCACGCGTGTGCATGTGTGCATGCAGTCTAGACCGAGCCTAGTTCCAAACTTTTAGTTTTTTTCAACTTTCAAATAATGTTATGTACACATTTGATAATGTCATTATTAAGCATTGGTAACATCAACTAGTAACATAACTCCATGACAAATTTAATGAAAATGTTACAGTGATTCATGGATTATGTAACGAAATATGCAAACCAAACCTCATAAGATCAGTTACCATATCTCTAATATTTAAAATCACTGCAGTACAACATGAAAAACAAAAATCTCTAACCAGTCATGTTAGCTCCAGCACTGATAACAAAACAGAAATCTATACTTTGCAACAGTGCCAGGTTAATATGTTTTATTTTAAAAAAACGCACTTTTTAAATTAAATCATACAAACATATTATACTTGAGAAACTGGTTACATTGTGTCACTAAGTTATTACACAAGTGTTATGTCTAGAAAATCTGACAATAATGTAGCAGAGAATTCCAGTTCATGCAGTTGCCATTCTATATTCATGATGGGACTGATTTTAGTGTGATCTCAAGCTAAATTTTGAAAGTGGCTCCATTACTGGAGAAGACAGACATTACTGGTCTGAAAGTCTCCACTTTCTGGAAACAAGGCTCTAATATAAAACTGCACCAAAACTTAATCTAATATATGTGTGTGTGTGTGTGTGTGTGTGTGTGTGAGAGAGAGAGAGAGAGAATGGATGTTATGAGTACCTTTTACACTAATATCTTAAAGAGATTTAACAGAAAATTGCAGATCTTATGCTCTCTGTTCCTGGAGTGCAGATCAGTGTATCTATGATACCACACAAACATACAGACAGAACATCCAGTGATAACAACATATAAACATGAGAAAGTCTATCACGAGAATATGGAAGACTCAATATACAAACTCACACATTCTTAATATGTAAACAACTGCCCACTCTTAGCCTTCATAGGGCAATATGTGCAGTATGTCAGCTGTCAACTGTCAAGGTAGGGTACAATGGAATTGATACTATTAAACCATAAAGATAAACAAGAAAAAGTGCTTTTATTTGCAGATAAAAGGTGAAAAAGTGCTAAATAAAATCAGGCAGATTTTGCTCCAGCAAATCTGACATAAGGAACATACCAAAAGGAATGTAACAAAAGTTATCACCTATATGGATTATATATTTACCTTCAATTTGTGCTACACTAATGTAAGGAAATTTCTTTGATACAGCTCACTGCTAAACAACACAAAACCAGTGTTCCTTCTTTTTGGTCTGTATTTCATTTCCAAAAAAAAGATTAACTTTCAGGATTAAGTTTTGTGGGATTCAAGTCCTATTAATTATTTTCGTGTTTGAGAACTTATATTTCTGCATTGCAAGTCAACTAAATGAAGCCATTCCAGATGGATAAAAAATAACAAACAATAATTTATTAAAATCAAATAGTTCATTATTGACACAGTCTCAAATGGAAAGATGTCAAAAGGAAGTATCACATACAAATAAAATGTAATCAGAATGGCAGTGTTAAAATTCTGAATTTTAAATCTGGGCTTTGGTATCCTACCTTTGTCGCCATCACTTTAACATAATCAGAATGTTCATTTCATCAGACATTATTATAAATAAGAAATATAATTACCAGAAAAACATTTAACCTTTTTGACTCATACAGGAAACAAGTTTTGATACATTCCTTCAATATTACTTCAAGGTAATCCAGAAGTCTAACTGTCAGCATTATTACATAGTAATATCAGAGAATTAACAAAAACACAATCGTACTTCATCAGCCTTTGAAAATGCACATCTGTACTTCACATTATTCTATTTTTGGAAGATGCAGGCTTGATGATAGAAATTCTATTGATTCTTTACCACCAAAGACTGGGGAAAAGTGGGTCATTTTTCTAATTCCTTCTTATACTTGCAGCTGGTGAAGATTTCTATGAACTGCTTACAAAAACAAATGTACTGCCAATAAGAGCATGCTTAAATGAAAATTTATGCAAATTTTGCTTTATGAAGAAATGTGCAAATTTATGACACCATTAACTGAGACTCCTTAAGAATGTTTCAGACATACATACAAATTTAATTCATTCCAAAATTTGGATAGTAAAATATACCACACGGAAAGTTTAAAAAAATTTTTTGTATCAAGATTGTTTAAAACAAAATCTTCAAGACATTTCAGCTTTGCTGACTCACATCTGGAGTGTCTTTCAAGGTCTCATTGCTTGACACTGATCCTGAAACCAAACTAGATAAAGTATTCAATTAGAGCTTACAAACATGATAAAAAAACATAGTCATGCTAAAATCACTTTAACATTAATGATTTTGGTCATAAAGGAAATATTACATAATCTAATACTAAATAGCAACACTAACCACACAAGCGAGCAAAAGCCAGCAAGCACAGTGCAGGAGCATGCAAGCTGAAACACCTATTCAACCATGGAAGAAGCAGAGAGGAGGGATTAATGTATTAATTTCAGACAGTAGATAAAAGTTGTGATCTATAAAAAAAACTATACTACATACTACCGTAACAATGGATTACTTTTACTGAAGTTATGTTGTCAAAATTAATAGGAAAATATTATCTTTATATAATTTTGGTTGGGATCTGTTTCTATAATCATTCAAATATTATGTTCCAAATTAAATAGCAACTTAAAAACATACTTTTTTTTTTTTTTTTTTAAATTGTTACTGATCACTTAACACCCCCTTAACTTTCAGTTCCATACAGTTTAAAAGACTTTTATATTTCATTTAATATGCGCAGTAATGTTACAATACTTGTCTCCACCACCACATTTACAATACCTCAAGGGGCCAAATCAGCCTCCTTTTCTGTAAGTAAATGAGGGTCCTTTTTCCGAAGAGTTATGGTGGACACAGCATAAAGCTAACTAGTATTTTCAATCACATGTAGAAATTAATAATTTCAGTGTTCTTCAGCAGAGGGATAAACCTCACCTTACAATGCATTATCTACTTGTGTAACAGGAAATGTCGTCTTCATAAAGCATGCTTAAATGACATATACTTTACCTATGCTATTATATTGTATTATGCCATAACCATAACCGAATGAAACTTCACAGTCTCTTCTCAATACTAAGAATGCAATTTTATACATGCCATGTTTTCATGAGGTATATTTTGTAAGAATGTGCAGAAGTAACTGTCCATGCAGTAGGTGAAGTATGAATTAATAAAAAACAGTTCAGGAGTTGCAGTATGAAAACTGATACAAAATATGTACAATATATATAAAATAGGAGTTTTGTAAAGTGACTAATAGTATGAGACTGTCACAGAAGAAATAAGGCTTACTAATATAAAATCAGTTTAATCAAATGTATACTGAGAAGAGACAAGATCATATTTACCTACATGTTTCAGTCAAGTTCAGCCTTTCTCAGGGAATATGTATGTGGCATGGCAATAGTGTTACTACTGGCTTGATATTGTCAACATATGCATAAAACTTCAGTGTGTCATAAACATACATACTGTGTAAATTAAAACAATACAAAGTACAAAACTGTAAAATTTACAATACCAGAAATAATCATGTATCAGGAATCCAGCAAAACTTGTAGTTAATTTATGTACACCACCCACATGGTACAGTCATCAGATACACTTATCATATGCCATACTGTCCATGTAAGCAATGACATTAGTACTGTCAAATGAACCAATGTAATTATGTGTGTTCTTGTTACAGATGTGTGCAGTCATGTATGTGGTTAACCGTTTTCTGTCTCCTGTGCATGTCAAATACTTGAACATACCAGTCCTTTGTGACAGGCTATTCCACCCATCACATTCACTAAATATGCTGGGACATGTCTAAAATGTGAGTCACAATTTAGCCATATAACATGATTCCCTGGAGATGGCTGAATTCAGCCATAATATGTAGGAAATATAGATGTGAAAATAAAATCTTGCTTGTTCTCATTGCACATTCAGTGGTATTCATTTGGTATTAATGTGTACACAGCAAATGATGAAAACAATTGAAATAAGATTTACTTTATTTTCAAAATGTAAGAAGTTAATAAATGAAATAAATATGCTGATATGTAAAATTTGATATATTACTAAACAGGTGGCATATTGCCAATGATTTAATTAGTTGCAGCATTGATTTTCTTGACTGTGCTTCTAGTGGTTTCCTCAATCCCTTCAGCTAAATAAAAGTACATACTATTAAAAAGGGTACAACCACTTCTTCCCCAGTTCATGACTGATTTTGCCATACATGATAAAATCTCATCATATGACACTTCATTTTACATACTTTATACAGCTTACTCTTGATTTTACATAATTTCCACACTTGATACAGTGCTGTTAAATAACCCATGAACAAGCAATAAAGGTTGCTCCCAAATCCTAAGAATGTGAGAATGCAGGCTGTCAATTTCATAAACAGTTTGTCATTACCACATCAGTTACAGAACTGTTAAAGATTATAAGTAAACACTATCATTTGAAGACTAACCAAAATGTAAACACTAAAGACAAGTAATGCATCTCATTTTCATATATTTTTACACAGTGCAATCTGTCCCCATAACTTAAAGAAAGTGACGTGGTTATGCATTTATTACACTAAACTCATACTCACACTTATAGGTATGAACATCCCATTTCATATTAAGTAGAACATAAGCTAAACAAATCTAGCACAAATAAACAATTCTAAATAACTGCAATGAAAACAATTATTTATTACTCAAGCAAATGGTTTGTTTTTGTGTAAGTTGGAGCATAGTACATTGATAAGATGGGATGCAAGTTCTTTCGCGCATCGAGATAATGCATTGTATCAGTACAGTCTGTCAGAAAAGGAACCTAACTTCACTTTAATCTGCCTAATATCTGCAAGTGTGATGGTGAAGCTGGTTACTGATGAATTTTCAAACCAGCCAACAAACACTTTTAGAATAAAGTGTAAAAATTGAGTCTGAATATAATCTCTCAGTTTGCTTTGTTCCAAGGAACTTGCAAAATGAAAACACTAGAGTGGTAAACCTGGAATACCTGGTTATTGAATTCCATACTACTTAACATTCTTGTCATGCTGCAGACAAACAATTTATAAGAGAAGAAATTATATCATGACCTTTCAAATGCATAAATGCCAATATCCTAATTATTGAGGATCCACGCTCGCAATTTAAAAGTCATGTTCCAAATCCAAATTTGTTATTTTTCCCTGCTCTCATACTGTCTTGTTTTTGTCTTGATTTATTTTTTCCTGGCGTGCTGTCATGACTGTGTTACTTACGTGGATCCCTCTGAACTAGAAATGCTGTTGAGACTGCTTGCACCAACTTCACCAGTGGTGAAGTTTTTAGAGGGTAGGTGGTGGCTTGTGGAGGGCGCAACGAATGGGTTGTTGTGACATCGCAGTGGTGGAACCACTTCCTGTGACCGCTGAATACTCTTGCTGCTAGGGGAGCTACGGTTTCTAGTGCCACCTTCTGCAGGTACGAAAATATACAACCAAGAAAATAATAACACAAACAAACTTTTGTGTTTTCTTAACAAGCAAAATAGTTAGCAGAAGATGGATTCTGTAACTGTTAAATTAATTTAAAGGATGAACTTTAAAAGCAGTCAGGGTGGTATGGGAAACAAGCCTCTACTAGTCAACCGAATGAGAACACCAGCCAAATAACTGGATCCCACAAGTTTATGTTTAGCTTTATAATTATTATAATTTTTCATGTATTCAAACATGGCATATACTCAAAAAAAGATACTAATATTATTTACATGTTTCCATTGCATTCTTCATCTAAGCAGATACACACACATGTAAATTCACTGCATTTGCTCATACTGGATGACTATACATTAACCACTGAAAATAGCACCTACTTAGGTCAATATCTTTGAGACTGTAAAATAATAAACAAACAAACAAACAAACAAAATAACATGTTCGCCTTTCACTTCCAATACACTGTGTTTTGTTGCAGGTTTTAATACACAGGTGTCACCTAAGATAAAATATTTCCCAGTGTTTTGTATTAGGGAAAAACACTTCTGTGTGAAATAATTACAGACTGTAAAAATAATATAAATAATCTAATTATAGACGTAACTGTTGAAAATCAAGTTCCATTCAGATAAAAATAAATTCACAGAATGTTTGCAGAGCTGTTGGAAATAATTATAAGCCATCATTTTTTATTCCAAATTTAGATTTCATATTATCTCTGATACAAAAATTTATTGGAATACATAAAAATGCAATTTCAACCCAGTTCAAATCCCGAAAATTGTGACTATATATTAAACTTAATTCACACTTGAATATTTAGCAGGCCAAGAATATCTAGTGAAAATAATTAATGTGTCTTAGCCCAAGACATATATTCTGCATAGCATAATGCAGCCATAAATGTAAGCACAGGATACACTGAAAGCAACACACAATATATGTGGTACAATAAAGAAATAAATTTTGATGAAACATGTATTTTTCTGTAAAATAAAAGAAATGAATTTTGATGAAACATGTATTTTTCTGTAAGTTAACAGTTTTCTAGTGTAGTAGATATCTACTCCTTCATGTAGTTCATTTCTGTTGGCAGGGTATTCTCATTTGCTTTTCTGAGACATATGTAATGATACTCACACATAATGGTGAACTTCTCCAAACATCTCAGGAGTGTTGCGATAGTCAGGGGAAACGGGATGTGAGGTCATATTGGCATCAAGAAAAGGGCATGCATCTGAGATTAATGTGGCATTTTTAATTATGCAAAAAATAATAAGCTACCAGTATCATATTTCAGAATATGCTTTCTGCACCAAAAATGTTTGCTGTTTACACTTTTAGTTTCAAAGATCTTACTGTAAATTCTTAACGTATGAAGATGGGTGTATTGCATTCTTGAATTATGAATAGAGTAACTGAAAGCTCAAAACTAAACAGATTTTCCCTTTTTATTTACTTTTATTACTAAAGAGAAACTTCATTGGAATAAAATAATTTAAAATGTTAGAAATTTAATGCCAGATTTCAGAGAATCCTGTGATCACCTTGTGTTCATATAAAGTATACCAGCACAAATAGATACATAGGTAATGGTAACTAGTGAGTTACATGTATGTTAGATCAATAATATGCACTTTACATTGCTATAGAACTGTACAGAATATACAGCTCACTTTTGCTACAACATGTTTCAAGCTACCCAGTAAAAAAAGAAAGAAATTTCCTCCCAGTCATGATCTATAATTGTTTGTTCCATCTTCATCAAAAGCACCATTCATAAATAAAACAGATTCATTGACTGTAACCATTTGCTAAGATTTGTTTTATCACATACTATTATCTTAATGAAGTGAATTTTTGCCAATTTAAGTATACTGGCTATTGTATGGAATGAGACAGCATTTATGTCTAAATAAAACACATTTCTCTGAAAATGTGCCACGTAAATGGGAAAAAGGAAGAATCGTCACTGACATGGTTAGATATGATGATACATGTTTTATGAAATACTGTATGTTTATTTTGAGCACGGTTACTGATATTGTGAATAAAACCAGCAGGAACTAGGGAAAAAATATGACAGGAAAAATAGGTAGGAAAGAAATCCTTACCTGGTGATTCAAGATGCTTATAATTTTCCTTTCTCTCCTCAAGAAACTCAAGTTACAGCACTATGGTGCTAGCTGATCTACCCATAACTCCCTACATGGTACTACACTGCATGCCCTTGTATATGATGCTAATATATAAATTGCTTGTTCTGGGTATTACAAACCACTGAAGCACAACTCAGGTCACTGACATTCTGTCAAGTTATAATCAGCATTACTTCTGTTCAGTCCCAATAAAGGTGAAGTGCACATATATATATATCACATGCTCTGTTGAATTTTTGATACAGAAATAGAGGCAACATACATATAAACATAACATTGAGGCACTTTTGCATAACCACTGTTGCGGTGGAAAAGCAATAAGTATTACATATTTTGAGTGTGTATCCACAGTCTTATTTATCCAGCATGCCATGTGCACATCCATAGTATATTGCCATATGTGGCAATGGAACTATTTTCAGAAAAAAACTATTGAAAAAAAAAGTGTTTTTTCTCTACAACTTTTGTTTGACACATCTCTCATTCTAAGAAGAATTGAGGGAGATATTATCATAAATGTGTATAGGTCTTCACATAAAGTACCTGTTTTTCTTGTCAGATTTTAACAAAACTTGTATTTTCTTGACTGATTTTCAAAAAACTAAAATATCCAATTTCACGAAAACCCATCTGTTGGGAGTCATGTTGTTCAATGCAGTAGGACAGACAGGACAAAACTAATAGTTGCTTTTTGTAACTTTGAAAACATGCCTAAAAATTAAAGCAACTCTGATTTGTAGCGTTAATAGAACATAATTTAGTAGCAATTATGATGATAATAAAATCAAATTTTAGCCAATTAGCACAAAATTAAACACAACACTTATTGTAAGAAATTGGTCATTTGCTACCATAACCTATTATCTCTGAATTACTGATCATTATTTGCATTCTACTCACAGCTTTGACCTAACAAGAATATGACAGAATGTTGCAAGTTAATGAGACAGTGCTTCTTGTGGTCAATACATTACATAAATAAACAACACTACAGGAACAATAGACAATACAAAATGCTTGATTCTATGTTTGTTAAGTAGCGAAGTGGACATTCAGCACAGCCAGCAGCACCTAATTTTGATCACCAGCCCATAAATATAGCACCCAGAAAAGCCACTACATTTTGCCACTACTAACACTTCTAAATGTGTATAACAATGTATAGTGACTTTAACCAACCATGGAAAGCCAGGAGGAGCAGCACCTTAATGCATATTAAGCAGTTATATTTAACAATTACTTTCCTCCTGACAGTGTGTTACATTTTAACATTTTCTGAACATATCTCACCAAATTTTGGAGCTATGGATGTCTGAATATAAGTGGATTCGAAAATTCTGTAACATTTTCCACAAGTTACTGAATATAAGTACGTAACATGAAATATCATATTAACTCTGTCTTAAATGTAAAGTCAATTAATGTAAAATTCACTTTCCATATAATTTATAATAAAGTATTAAGAATCAAATTTATCTTCTTTCAGTGAATTACATTAACAAAGAAAATTACATATTTCAAAACTTTCAGTACAAAATGTAACACATTGTCAAGGATGAAAATTTTATATAAATTCAGGAATAAGCATTCTGAGTTATATTTGAATTGTTACTACTGTGAACACTGGTCGATGTTTACTTACTCCTCCAGACTTGCAGAGTAAATGGGATGGTTGGATGTGGAATTGGTGTAAATGATGTCAGTCATTTTCAATTATAAGAGCCTGTGAACCTTTATACAGAAATGAGGTTTCAGAAGCTGGGCACTGCAAAAATAGTCATGTCTTTTGTCCCTAAAGACAGCATTGTTAGCTAAAAGGCAGTAATATTGTGTCCTCCATATCCCCATGTATCTACTACAAGGATGGACATATATTGATAGTGAAGTGGAAAAAGGTAAGGTAAGTGGATATGTAGCACTTAGAAAGGACAGTACTTCAAACTTTCAAAACCTGCAAGTTTAAAATAAAGGCATGATCAGTTTAATCACAGACAATGCTATGAAAATGAGACATACTGGAAGTAAACAAATAGTGTTAATGGAGCAAATATTAGATATGCACAAATAATTGTAGCTGTATTTATTACAAATTTCAAATACTGTGATGTAGATAAGCACTCATAATAGAAGGCTGACCAATGTAAACTTAAATTACTTAATGATAACACTGCCACTCTCATCTATAAGGCTGTATTATACTGTACAATTTGAATAAACTCTGCTGGGGGGGG
>JGI20166J26741_11445140_pt1 | contig 13573 bp, 9 predicted proteins | sample TergutCu122P5_FD_26741 | JGI IMG/M metagenome (IMG submission 26741)
ATGTATTTGGTAATCAATAAGTGTATAACAGCTGTCAAAGTTTCAAACTTCTCTGGCCATTATCTCCGTAACCGTTCAACTTTGGACATAGGTGTTTTGGATTATATTGGTATACTTTAACATAAGGAACACCTTCCAAAGTCTGGCACATTCCTCCTGGGACACCCTGTATAATGTACTCTTACTTCGGTTCATGATATACTGAACGGCTCTAACAAAACACTACAATACCCAGAAAGACTGGAACTGTTGACCTACCTTCATTGCTCTTATCAGCCATGTTAGTGTTGCACTCTTCTTCAGAACTATTGGTGATACCAGCAGAGGTCTGCTGAACACTGCTGCAAAGTAAAAGAATAGAACTGATTTAGAAAAGGGCAAAATATGTGAAAGGGAATTGTGGATTGTGAGTTGAAGAGACGTCACTGATGCTGCCAGACGAGAATACCCACAGTCCATTTCATCAACAGTGCTTACAATAGTGCCTGCCCACTTATCATTAATCACAAATCATGCCTGGAATAACATCCCACACCGAACACCACAAATGCCAAACTCAACACAAGACTCTCAGCATGTTTGATGTGTTCAGGGAATGCAATTTTCCTTTCACCTGTCAATGGATGAGTAAATGATGCAGCCATCCCTTAGAAGAAGTGATTCATCTATTAAAGAAACTTCCTATTGATATGAATCCCAAATGTACATCACAGTACGTTGCCCTTACCCACCATACACACTTTAATCCAGTTCACACTACTTAGAAGCTTCTCTGCATGGCATCTTTCCATTAGGTTCTAAACACCGTATTAAAATACAACTTGCTTCTCCAATGCCTCTCTTGATTCAACCACACTAAACTACTCCACAGAAAGTTGATAGCATGCAACATTTTGCAATTAATAAACAAAAATAACTGTGAAATCTCATAACACAATCACCTGTAAATAAAATTATACCAAGAAAAATTAAACATATTCCACAGTGGAGAATGTTAAAAAAAGAAAGAGAGAGAGAGACTTTTCAGGCAGCTGGAAAAACTACTCACCATCCAGTGACATGATACATGTTTTAATTTCCACATGTTAAAGGCTTCTTTACTGACTAGCGACAATAAGCCTCCTTTCCAGTGTTATCAGAATGCCAATGTATACAGAAGAATTATCAAAATAATTTTGAAAATGTTAGGCATTGTTCTTGAGGAAATTCCAAGTGCCCAATAAAATCAGCATTCACTGTGAAGGTAAAAATTAATGTCTTCCTGGTGCCCAATTAATAAATCATTACACCAATACATGTGGGGGCGTGGAGGTATAGTTCAACACATTCTCAGTCTTGTCACTAGACGTGAGTATGTGGTCTGCCAGTAAAATGCTGCTGAAACAGCTAACATACGCACTTAATATACAGTGTGGCGGAAACCAGAATCTGGCTCAACATGCTGCCCCCACTAGGAATTGAACCACAATTCTTCAATCAGAGAGCCTAAGGCTTCATCTTAAAACTGAGTTACACCTACTCCACAGTACTCAGTGCACATTCAACCCTCATTCAATAAACAGTTTACATACAAGCATTGACCAAAAGTGATATACCTAATAAGTGTCAATGCAAGGCTCTTAGGATTACAAACACAGATACAAAAACTATACACACTAAATCAAGAAGAGTTACTAAGTCAGGCTTTACACTGTTTGTTCCGTGCACTGTCCATTTTTTGTTCAGTGTTGTGAAGAATTATTGTCAACTTCACAATCCAGCTGCTATAACCTTGTGGGAACAAATCCTCCAGCACCCAGACCCATGTTGCACATGCAGACAGAATGGGACCTCAAATGTCAACACTTCTTCAGCTAGTTTACTAAATGATCTGTTACAGGCAGGTGATGGGAACCAATTAAGCTACATTAATTTTGAAAATTCAGACAACTTTAATGACAGCAACAAATTCTTAATTATCCAAGATATTTCTATCCCTATAATACAATGATGCATCTATAGAAAACTGAAGGACAGTTAATCATTTAACACCTAACCAAGTAGTCATAACTCACGAATACCATTTTGATTTAAAGGTAACTAAATCACACCTCCTCTATAAAGTAACTGTGGCAAACAACATGGAATCTTTACATCATTGTAACAAAATAAACAATTACACTATAGGCCTAAGAGAGATTGCATTGTGAAAGATTAGACATTACAGACCCAAATGTTGGCCTAGCCTCAAGTTACCTACATGCTCAATATATATCAAATTTACTTCAATATTGCAATAATATCAAGCAATTCTCTTGTAGTTGAACACCAAAGACCCCCATCAGATACAAAAGTGGGCAAGTTCCATCCAACACATATTGTTGGGTAAGATATAGCAATCAAGTGTACTTGATATACAATCTCTCAGGGGAGCTGACTGTGATACTGATCACTATCTGGTGGTTGCAACTTATGGGAAGATTGACAGTAAGCAAACAAACAGGACAGAAGTTTGATGCAGAGAGATTTAATCTCAGGAAGCTAAGTGAGATGGAGGTTAGGAAACAGTATCAGATTAATAATCTCAACCAGATTTGCAGCTTTAGACAACTTAAATGATGAGGACATAAACAGGGCTTGGGAGAACATTAAAGATAATATCAAAACCTCAGCTCAAGACAGTCTAGGTCTGTATGAACTGAAGCAGCATAAATCATGGTTTGATGAAGAATGTTTACGAATTTTTGATCAAAGGAAGAAGGCTAAAATTCAGTGGTTACAGGATCCAAACCAAAGCAATGAACATAATCTAACAATGTAAGACCTGAAGCTAGTGGACATTTCAGGAACAAAAAGAAGGACTATCTGAAAGCTAAAATTGATGAACTTGAAACTAACAGTAAGATAAAAAATATCAGACTTGTATGGAGACATCAATGATTTTAAGAAGGGTTACCAGCCTACAACTATACAGTAAAAAATGAGAAGGGTGATATGGTTGCAGAGCCCTACAGTATTGTGGGTAGGTGGAGGAACTATTTCTCCCAACTATTCAATGTACATGGGGTTAATGTTGCTAGGCACACAGAAATACACACAGCAGAACCACTAGTGCCTGAGCCAAGTGCCTTCGAGGTTGAGGTGGCTACTGAAATGCTAAAAAGTCATAAATTAGCAGGTATTGATCAAATCCCAGAAAAATTAATTAAGGCAGGGAACAGAACAATTCACAATGAGATCCATACACTTATTATTTTTATTTCGAATAAGGAGGAATTGCCTGAGGAGTGGAAGGAGTTGATCATCGTACCTATCATCGTACCTATCTATAAGAAGGGCAATAAAACAGAATGTAGTAATTATATAGGCACATTACTTTTGTCAACTACATACAAAATTTTATCCAACATCCTGCTGTCAAGGTTAACGCCATATGCAGAGGAAATTATTGGTGATGATCAAGGTGGATTTTGACCCAACAGGTCAACTACTGACTATATATTCTGCATTTGTCAAATACTTGAGAAAAAATGGGAATACAATGAAGCAGTGCATAAGCTCTTTACAGACTTCAAGAAAGCTTATGATTCAGTTAGGAGGGAGGTCTTGTACAATATTCTCATTGAGTTTGGTATCCCTATGAAACTGGTAAGGCCAATAAAAATGTGTCTGACTGTAATGTATAGCAGAGTCCAGGTAAGCAAGAATTTGTCTGACACGTTTCCTATTAAGAATGGTTTGAAACAAGGAGATGCTCTATCACCATTGCTTTTCAACTTTGCTAGAGTATGCCATTAAGAGGGTTCAGGTAAACAAGGATGGCTTGAAATTAAATGGTACACATCAGCTTCTGGTTTATGCTGATCGCGTTAATGTACTGAGCGGGAAGTGTACATACTATAAATCAAAAACAGAAGCTTTAGTAGTTCCTAATAAGGAGAATGGACTAGAAGCAAATGCCGTTAAAACTATGTACACGGTCATGTCTCGAGAACAGAATGCAAGACGAAGTCACATTATAAAATTGATAATAGTTCCTTTGAAAGGGTGGAACAGTTCAAAAATTTGGGAACAACCTTAACTTATCAAAATTTTATTCAGGGAGAAATTAAGAGCAGATTGAACTCAAGGAGTGCTTGCTATCATTCTATCATTTGGTGTAGAATCTTTTGTCTTACAGTTTTCTATCCAAAAATATAAAGATTAAGATGTACAGAACTATAATTTTGCCTGTTGTTTTTGTATGGGTGTGAAAAATGGGTGCTCACACTGCAGGAGGAAAGTAGGCTGAAGGTGTTTGAGAAGAGTGCTGAGGAGAACATTTACACCTAAGAGGGATGAGATGACAGAGGAGTAAAGAAAACTACATAATGAGGACCTTACTGATCTGTACTCCTCACCAAATATTCAGGTGAACATATCAAGAAGAATGAGATGGTCGGGACATGTAGCATGTATGGGGGAGAGGAAAGGTACATAGAGGGTTCTGGTGGGGAAACCTGAGGGAAAGTGACCACTTGGAAGACCCAGGCGTAGTGGAAGAATAATATTAAGAGGGATCTTCAGGAAGTGGAATGGAGGGACATGGACAGGGTTGAACTGGCTTAGGATAGGGACAGTTGGCAGGCACTTGTAAACACAGTAATGAACCTCTGGGTTCTATAAAATGGGGGGAATTTCTTGACTAGCTAAGGACCAGTTAACTTCTCAAGGACTCCACTACATGCAGTAAGTACTTAAGTAAATATGTAAGTTATTCTACTACCTCCTTCTCTGTCTTCTACAAGGTTTTACTAACATTTTGTTACTCTTCCATTAAAATTCCCATAATATAGGGTAGTGATGAACACCCAGCATGAGCAATATGAGAAACCACAGCTATTGAATTTTTTATTAAGATTCAGGTAACGACAGGCTTGTTATTCTGACAGCATGGAGTAAAAAAATAAAGTAATCCAGAGGCCAGGTATCATACCATCAAAGCATACAGGAAAGAGGAGATAAAATTTTACACCTTGTTACTAACACTCAACACAAATGTGACCTGCACAACAGTCACTGCTATTACTTGGAAAAAGCCTCCAAAAACCACATCTGAATATTTTGCTGGGTGAACCCCAGTGCAGTACATGGCAAAAATAATTCGGAAATCTACTGGAAACATTTTTGTAAGTGTGTCACACGCATCCACTCTCTTCTCTGACAGCAGTACATTATGGTTAAATCTAATTACAGCTCATGCTTAAATTCCACCCAGAGAATTCAATATTCAAAATACAATCCTAACAACTACTTCATCATGCTGATACAGACACATACTAAATACTACCAATGGAAAGGCCTAGTAATTCACACTCTCTTTAGCCAAGATAAATTTTTTCACTGCTGATAATAGTCATTATGTTCATCTCCTAACAAATAAGTCCCTGCACCACTACAACATTTAAAATGGAACCTACATTAATCTGTTCACAAGATAACAGTGAACAACACAAAAAAAAAAAAAATCAAACAGTAACACTCCTGGTATTGCTCTACTACAGTACAATGAAGTACTGTGCAACCTAATTCATAACTGGCACTCAAATATGCGATAAATGTGCTACAATTAATCTAATACATTAGAATTTTATAATGAATACAGGGGATATGAAATGTGCAATATTTTTTTCTAAGTATATGTTTTAAACAGAAACCTGACTGAAACTCAACAACATTAAATCCCCCGGGAGTGTTACAAGCAGGTTATGCTACAACAGGACTCAAAGTTTCATCACTGACAACCACTGGGCCAAAGTACACACACTACACCAGACAACATGGAGAAAGAACTGTGCACCAAGAGGCATCAAATATACAAAAACAATACCAACATGTCACAGCCAGGAAAATTTAATTACAATTCAGTCTTGTTGGCATATTATTAAGGAAACAGTACATACGGAAGGCAAACTACTGTGTCCATCAGCACATGTGTGTTTAACCAAATACATACATAATGAAGCAGGAAAATAATCATGAACATATTTTTCTCAGAGTACAGAAATGGTGATTCAAACACACAATCCAAGCAACCAACTGTCTGTAATTGACAGATAAAAGACCACAGTGTGAAGTTCCAGAAATCAATACACTCCCCAGGTCATTCACACCACAGTCCTACACTCTAGTACTGAACAAATGATTCCTAAGTTAAGTGGAGCATGTTATGCCGTCAGGTCAATGGTCAATATCAGTAACATTAACTCTCTCACATCAATTTACTATGCATAGTCATTCTATTATAAAATAAGGGATAATTTGGGGGTAACTCTTTCAACAGTGGGGAGATTTTCACTTTACAAAAGAAACTCCTCAGAATTATGACTGATGCACAACCCAGAACTTCAAGTAGAAGTCTATTTAAACAATCATTCTACTTGTTCCCTGCCAACATGTACTTTCATTAATGAACATCATTATCAATAATCAGGAAAGTTTTCAAACAAATTCATCTATATACAATATAAATGCAAGGAATAAGCACCATCTTCACAGACCAACTGCCAACTTACCTTGTTTTCAAAAAGTACCTATTATGACGGCATCAAATTTTCAAAAGTTTATTACATAGTCTGACAATCCTCAATAATGACAAGCCAAAATTTAAAGCAGCTGTAAGAAAATACATCCACACCCCTGTTACTCTGTAGGTGATTTTTATGTGTAAAGATGATCTATAATACCATTTTGTAAAATGTTTATAGCATTCAAGGCATAAACACAGAGCACCTGAAGCTTGAGCCCAGAACTCATTTCACTGGAAGAAATGTCATTAACAGAAGTCTGGACACAACACAGCATGTCAATGCCTAATTAAAATAATCTTGTATTGTATTTTGCTATAAACTAATTTTAAGGATTCTAATATTTTAATTTTAATTATACATAGACACTGAAGTATACAATCCACCACTGTTACGTCAGTTACTACATAAGCTGTACACATCAATGTAACTTGTGCTCTCTGAATATGGCCAAAACATGTTCAAGTAATAAACAATAACAAATATAAATATTGTGCAACAGGTTGGTGATAAAAAAATTTTGTTTATGTACAGGCTTGGAAACCCACAGACATCCTCCAGTTAAGTATAGTCCTGCAATGAATAAGACACAAAACTGGAAAAATTATGGAACATGGCAATTTTGATTTGTGCCATTCTTGCACATCTCTTATTGTAGGTCAGTAAGAGAAGATGATACCATGAGATGGGCTTGATATTCAAAGTGAGAAGAAATCCTGAAATATGGTGGAATAACTTGGAACAAGTTTGCTAATGCAGTTTAGATTCAAAGGTTCAAATCTTCTTAGTGTAGCATTCCCCAGAAGGCAAACCCTATACATTATGGCTAGGGTCCTTACTTCATTTACAACAAACCAAGAAACTTACAGAGAAAACAGGACTGTTGGCACTGTTTCACGAGTAAATAAACGCACATTTGGACAGGCCAGCATGAAACAGTCATGTTGCAAGGTGTAAACTGTAAACAGGTCACGGGAATGAAAATATGTGGAAGTATACAGGTAACAAAATTCCTCAAGTCACAGACAGAAAAATGCCCTTTGTCACAAGGCACTGAGGTTTGCTGTTAGACAGCTTCATCAAGGCCATCTAGCATCTTGCCACCACATCAACTACATAATTCTATAAATAAACCTTTCATTAATCATCTTTACTTCTGGTGATATACAATGCCACGTTAAATGGTAAACAGCAATGTTCCAGAGAACTTGCTACCTCTGACTTTGAGGTGGTCCAAAAAACTGCTTTTACCCTAAAGATGGGGGGAGCAAGCTCCTCAAAAATGATGGCATTTATTTTTTAAGTGGCAGGGCATCATTTCCCAGAAGACCTGAACATTCATCAACAATGATGGAGGAACTTGCATTGTTTGGGTTCAAGTAGCACAACATATGGTCCAATGACTTTTTGGGTTCTGTTATCAGTAAGCTAGATACCTGTGTGGAAAAATGTGTAAATTAGTCTTCACTCGTTAGGATGTTTTGAGGCAGTATAGTAGCCTCATCTTTAACGATCAAGGCAGACGACTAGGATGTTCCAAAACATTGGTCAACTAACTACAAACCAAGACCATGTAACATCCCAGAAGAATGAAGACATAATTATACTGCAGTGAAAGCCTAAAATCTCACATGTTTAAAATAACACATCAAGAACAAGTAACCCAAATTTCTTCCTAACAGTCAATACTACCACAAATTACAAATCTAAATGTTTCATAACCCAAAACACCACAATCAAATGCATATTATAAATCTACAGCATCTCTATGTATTAAACAATATTATCAGTTTCACAGCACGTCATCTGTTTTATACGGATCTATTACAGTATGTTCATTAGTTACGATGCACACATACTGTATCTCCTCTCCCCCCTCCCTCCTTCATCTCCCAAATATTCTGTCATATTGCTACCACTCTAGGTATACAACTGCTGACAACACAATATGTTACCACTGGCCTATGTCAAACATCAAGAAATTTGAACCAGCGTACAGCAAATTACTTCCCTGTATCTATGTACAGAATCATACCCCCACATGCAAGATAAATGGGTTTAATAAAATATCCCAAGTGTGCCCAAACAACACAGTTTTTCCAGTGTCAAAACCTACAATGTAACTTGGTATTAAACCATTTTGTTACAAGGCAGTAATTTACTTCCTTAAAAAAAAAAAAAAGCTGTGAATTCCACCACCAAAGTTATCCACTGGCAAGATCGGAGACCATCTTATTTCCTAACAGGAATTTCTTTTTTTAACATCTCAATGATTTTTCATATTTACAAGAACAGCACCAACACTAACACAAGTCACAGCTTTGGTTTCCTAGTAATAAGGAATATAACTCAGCAGTAATCATATCATATCAATAATCCTCGTTACAGGTTACTATCAATAGTATTATAAAACCATAAAACCTGCGCAAAGAAAGTGTTTACAACACATGAATACTGATGATACATACATCCCTCCTGCTGTCAGAAACCTATTAACATGCAGGCCTTAAATGCTGCCAAATCAGTTTGTCGAGTTATAGATATCGTTCTAGAAAATAAAAAATGTACTGAAAATTGATTAAAATTATATTAAATTATGTGACAAGAATAGTGTTCATAATAAAGCAGAAATGAAATTTAAAAATTACACCGAAAACAACACAACTGATAACGTACTTGGAGATCATTTACCATACAAACTAACAGTGCTTTTACGATACAATGAGTTAATTTTTAATATACGGAACCGCCAAATACTCTAACCATGGCGTCTATCGAACAAAGAATCCCTCCATGACATACAGCAACTATAAAAATTTCAAAAGGCTTGCATGCCGATGAACTCGTTCTTATTAATACAGCGAAGAGTGCTTTCTTACCGTTTGATTATGCTCCTGAAACGAGCGTATAACACCTACAACACCTCTTCTGGAACAAGCCTCGCACAAATCGCCACTCTCACCGGTACTCCAACGCTGAAGTCTCCAACGTTCCCTCGTTTATATTGTCCACCATTAGCTCACGCGCTCACCTAAAAACAAATGCTCCTATTGGTTAATTCAAACAGCAAGTTGTTCTCGATATTTCGATTGGCCGATATGAATCCATTAAGGCGGGATAATGTTTAAACGTGTCAAACATGAAAAAAAAATACTCCATGAGGAGGAATTAAATTAAATTAAACTAAATTAAATTAAATTAAAACGTGGTCGTAGGATCAGCTGCAGAACAAATAACACGAAGTGAACAGGGTCTGTCCATACGCAATCAACGTATTGTCATTTCAACAATAGAAATTAAAAAATCGGATAATGTATCGAATAGCGCAACCGGTGTAGCGACTGGCTACGGGATGGTCGGCCTGCAGTTCGAACCCCGGTTGGGGTCGAGGTTTCCACTATCCGTCCAGATCGGTCCCGAGGCCCAACCAGCTTCCTGTACAGTGGGTACGGAGTTGGTAAAGCAACCGGGATGTGGCGTTAACAACCCACCCCCATCCAGAGCCGAGGCTAAAGAAAAGGTAGAGCAATGCGCTTACGCCCCTCTGGGCCTTCATGGCCTGTTATAGGGCGAATTATACCTTTTTATCTTTTATGAATGTATAGCGTATAGCTTTTTCCGAGTGTATTGCAGCTCTAAATAACTTAACAAATATAAAATGATTTAAGGCTCTGCAATAATGAGCTATTATCATGATCAGATAATATTAAATGGAATAATGTCCAAAATATCACCTTTAAAATGCAAATAACTTTACTTGTTGATTGATCCAAATCGCAAGACTTAAGGAAAGAAGCATCTTTAATAGAGCTGTTGTGGTACCTTTACACCAAGACAAAAATGTATAGGTCTCTTACATAACATTTTCTTCCACATACTCATTCACAATGTATTATACCGAAGACTTCAGTATTCAGACAAACTGCTTTATAAATAAATAAATAAATAAACCTCAAATCTAGCATTTTTCTTCCAGGCTCAACTTCTCTTCTGTAATCACGTGTTTACCCGTGGCAGTTCAGTATAAATCACTGATTTTAGCAAGCGACTCGGCCTAGAAAGCAATTGGGCGTAATTTTGAACACCGTCAAATACCATTAGCGAAGAACAGTAAAGCGTTGAAATCTGACTGTTAACTGGCCACACTTATCTGCTCAGATCTCTTCTGACAGCTACAATTGAACGCCGTGTGCTATAATTCACTATTGTAACCATGCTTCTGTTTAAATTTAATCGATGAAATTAGGTCACAAAAAGGAGCGTGAAAGAGAAATGTATCATCGATACATTGTTTCCAGCGTTTCCGACTACAGTAGGAACACAAGTGTCTATTTCTTATGCTTATTGCATATATGAATTTTTGTATTATAAAGGTTCTTAATGTTTATAACCACTTACATTCTACAAATTCCAACAAAGTTCACCCTAGGCCCAAAAGGGGAGTTGAGTTATAGCTCAACTCTTTTTTCAACCTCGACGCTAGATTGGGGTGGATGGTCAGAGCCACACCCCGACCGCTTTAACGCCGGGAAATAGACCGGATACCCATTGAACAGGAGACTGGGTGAGTCCCAGGGCCGGTCTGGACGGGTGCGGAAAACTTCGCCCCACGACCGGGATTCGATCCGCAGACTGTTCAGCCCGTAGCGTGTTTCAATTTCGACTACGATATTCCAGCGCACAAATTTAAAAAAAGTTCCATTAAAATTCAGTATATCTCTCGTGAAATAGCAATTTTTCATAACTCACCGATACACGGTTTTGAAGGAGAGAGAAAAAATCGACAGATCCTTAATAAGCCAACACGTAAGCATTTTATGTTTCTTACGAAAATATAAGGAGAAGCAATTTTTCTGTGGATATAACATTTTTACAGAATGTGTGTTCTAACCCAATTGCCTAGTAATGTGGGAATCACAGTTTGAGGAATTGTGTGGGTTACAATAAATTCCTGGTACATGAGTGGTAACAATATTTGTGATAAGGTGGGTATTCAAAGAACACATGAGATCGAGTTTATGTTATTACATAAATTTTTAAAACTTTGATAAGTAAATGAACCACCCGCACTAACATTCAATACTCTGATTTTGATTCTCACAATGAATAGCTTTTATCTCCCTAAACAGCATCGGGTGATGGGTCTCTGTAATGGAGATGCAGTGTATTTTCTGTGAGACAAAAACTGAATTCTTATATATTACTTAGGTGAACTTCATGCATCAAAGGATTAACCCTCGTCGCTCCGATTTGCATCATTCCACCCGTAACGTGGGTGAACTTCTGTCCAATCTTATAGTCTAGACCAAGCACAAGATACTTTTATTAAAACAATGTTTCCATCTAACTCTTGAAAATATTCTTCAATTTACTACTTTCTTAGGAATTTCAATATAATATTTTTATACTGGATACAGCCATTCCAGAAAGTTATTTCACCAGGGTTGGCCAAAAAATTCACAAAAACTTGGACAGACGTAACTGAATGTGAAACTCCCTGTGTTGTTTATTCATATTTTTATCAACGTTTTGCATACTTGCTATGCTCAGGACCGTCGGTTGGAAGATGAGTCACGACACACGAGGTGGCTTTGAAATAACGACTATCTGTGAGTACGTGGGTCGGCTGTCGTTTGGTCTCTATATGGGTAGACCAGCTTCCTTACAGAGAGACGTCCGTTAGACGACCTCCTACACGAGACTAGCCTTGGTTAGTTGGTTTGCTTCCTAACTGCCAAATGTTCCAACCGAACCTTGGTACATTCCCCACCAATCATTCCAAAATCTGCGAAACATACATCAGCACAGCACAAAATACAAACAGATGCGAGTTCTTACTTGAAAAGGCTCACCATCATATAGCTTCGGTGTCACAGCATTGTGGTCTTCTGTTTGACAATTTCGTGTATTCTAGAATTTGAGGATGTTAATATTTTAATGACGATAGTGAGGGCGATCAGTACCTGGATTGGCGTGTTGGACTTACATTCCTTTGTTTTAATAGACTCCCTGAAGATGGCACTTCGGTGTCGAAACATGTACGAGTTTATACTTACCAAGAATTACATTTTATGATTTGTATTTTATTAAGTGTATTTGTTGGTTAATATATTGAATATAATAAAATGCACGATACGAGTAACATAAAATTCGGTCTATTAGTGTCTGTAATAAGCTATTCATTTCAAAAATTGAATCGGGGACACATGGACAGATGGGCAGGCAAACACACCTTGATGATCAAGTTTCTTAGCAACCCAAAATAGAACTGCGACACCACATTTTTATTCGAATTACTTTTTTTATAATATGAAAATATACTAGTCACTTTCCGACCTAATTTAGCCATGGCCAAAATTCTCCCGGGACACAACATACAGCAAACGGCCGACCAATTAAAGCCACTTAGATAATAACTATAACCAGGACACAGGCCTAATAACACCATCCAAACTGACACATGTAAGAGAACTCAATGCAAAACAATTTGAAACAACGCATAAACATGACTTAACGAGCAAGCATACTTGTGTGTATGGGTGAGGGCCGTTTAAACAAGAATACGTTCCTGCTGCAAATCGAATCCGTCGTTAAATTCGTGACCAGTTACATGACTTTATTTTTTCATTTCTTCGAGGCACTTCTACCCGTAAGCGACTTCCAGTGAAATTTACGAAGTTTCAGTGCACAGTGCACAAAATCAATTGCTACAATGACATGAAAAACCTGTTACTCAAAGGACACGTTCAGACATTTCCAGCTTCAATAACAGTTCGAACTGCCTTTCTAACCGCGTTCTCGCAGATATTTCCGCGCTAAACGATTTCCGAGACAATTTTGTTGCGAAGATTCCTCAAGTCGTTCCGATCAAACGGGAACACTTATGACTTTAATCGAACAAGTAGATAAACATTTCGATTCTCGGCCGGGGAATCCGCTGACTGTGATTTTTCACGGGGTTTTCAGCCCACCAGTGGCAACATACTCAGGAGCCAAGCATGTTTAGGACCAAACCATTCCCTGCCAAT
>JGI20166J26741_11445251_pt1 | contig 13573 bp, 13 predicted proteins | sample TergutCu122P5_FD_26741 | JGI IMG/M metagenome (IMG submission 26741)
TAGAAACCTACGGGAAATCACGTTTCGGCTAATGAAGATTTCGGCTAACGAATGTGATTCCGGAACGAATTATCTTCGTTAGCCGAGGTATCACTGTATTACTTTAACTTCCATTAGTTTTACTGTTGTCTTGGTCTTAAAAAGAAAATTATTTTATCCTGGTTTGAAAGGTGCTAGAAAATTTTGATAGTGGCTATATATTGCATTTTGGGAAACCTGTAGACCTGTGAGTTTCAAATTTATGACCTCCCTCTAGCAGCAAGTGTTAATGAATGGAACATTTTTAATCTGAGATGCTCCCTTGCACCTTGCCTGTTCTACTGAATGGTCACATCTAGCAGTGGTGGAGTGTTACTAGTGTTACAGAGTGTGTATATTTCACTTGTTGTACATAACAATTCCAACAGCTTCCTCTTCTTGACTTCACGTAGGACCAAGGTGGCCTGCACAGAATTCTGATGTGTTCTTCTGTATAATCTGATGAGAAGGGCTGGGAGTTTACCTTGCCCATTTTGACCCCTCGGTAGGTCCTGTGTTTCAGCGAGAGAAGTTACATACCTTGAAGTAAAATACAGCAGTAATTGGCCAATTTCATCCTCCAGATTCTATTTCTGTACTTGCTCTGCATGCCAGATAAAAAAAATAAAAAATTTAAAAAAAGGTTCAAATGTAAGAAGTGTGATGTGTGATTTTGCACTGGGGAGTGCAAAGTCACAAAATCTGATAAGATGTCACCAAATAGGTATGTATAAAAAAAAATGCATTTTTCCATGTTTCCTGCAGTGCATTACTACAGACTAAACTGATGGAGACCAGCACGGTGTTCACTACATCAGTGGACATTACAAAGTAAAGACCCTCTGCTGGTCTCTTAAGCCATGAAAGGTTAAGGGATGAGTCTGTGCTCTTAACAATAAGGAAATGAAAGACAAAGCAAAGTACTGTGCCAATTAAAATGACATGCACTACCTACATATTTCAAAATCTCTCTCTTACCCTAACTGCAGAAACAGTCAATCCTGCTGAAGTAGATCCCACACCAGTGGTCAGTACTGATCGTGGGCAAACTCTGGACACAAATCGCAGCAGGTGGGACTTCCCTGTTCCTGGATCACCAACCAACAAGAGGTGAGATTCTCCACGGACCCGACACCCAGATACGTCCACCTTTTGTGTTCCTCCACATAATACAACAGCTATGGCAAGCTTTACCAGATAGAGTCCATAGACCTGCAAATATTGTTTCAGCACACAACTTGCTAATTTTGGCAAAGACACCCAACACTTCATCTGTAAACATGCCATTTAAATGAAAGCCTGCTTGTATACGTTCTGTTAAATTATAGCACAAATGAGCAAGGCCCAGCCTACTACTCTTTCTCATATTTTGTTGATTTTCCTGTTTATTTCAGAGAGGATGGCTATTGGGATTTCCATATCTGTATATTAGTCCCCCACTTATAATGGCTGAACCAGGTGGCCAGCTTTTATGAAATTTAGTGTCAAGTTCGAACTAATGCTTCTTAAAACCTAACTTCAAACAATAACATGGAAACCATATGAATTGCTAAAGTGAGGGAATAATGGCATTCAGTGTATGATTTGAAAATACTATACAACGCAGTTCTGAGAAGTATCCATTATCTATATTTTGTAATGTGAAATAACAGCATTGTAGCTCAACAAAGTATAAACTTGCTATTCTACTTAATGACAACTATTGATGTTCTAGTATGATACTGTATGGTAAAATAATATGAACATGCCAGTAATTTCTGCATGACAATGGTTGTGTGGATTACAGTACCATGTTGTTTTGAAAGAAACTACTGATGTTTTGAGTGACGTTACGCTTCCAGCTGCACATTACAAGCGAATTACATTTGCATTCTTTTAGAAGTACAAGAATAACTCTCAAATCTGTGAAGTGAATGCAACTGATATGATGCTAGGATGTTTAGGATCATATTGGTTCTTCCTGAAAGAGGGAACATAATATCCTTCTTGCTGCCAAACTTCAATAATTGCATGAACATCGTACAGGTTGCATCATTGAGTAAATTTAATGTAAGTGGTGGAAAGGCATCCACATAAAATGTGCTTACCTGAGGACATATAGATGCCAAAATATGATTTCGTGCCACCAAAGGCTCATGTGAATGACCCTCCCAATATCTGGCGAATTCATCACGAGTTTCACTGGTTACCAGCACCGCTGATCGCTGGTCATTACACACTTGCAGGTGATTGGCTTTCAGCACTAGTTCAATTTCACTTCGACAACCATCAGACATATGCCTCCAGCGCCTCATAACAGTACCACTAAAAGCACAAGAAAGAAATAGCAGTTTACTGGAAGTGACGGTTGGTATATCTCAGTGTGGGCAAAGGGAATAACACATAAGAAATTGGTATGTTTTGTACATATGAATATGTTCATGCAGTCCACTTTGGTATTTTAAAATGGTACATCATAGGAAGAAGGCATGTAACAGATATTATTCCATTAAGCTTCTACAACTTTCATGTGAAGTGTTTCACAGTTTACTTTATATAAAATATAGGCTATTTGAAAATGTTATGAAGCTTACAAGTGACAACTCACTTATAAAATTAAGACTAAAATTTATATTCAACCATAAGCTTCAGTAAAGATTGCATTATATACCAGCTTCCAACACCTTATAAAAAGCTCCTAAGAGTCACTCAAAATAAAACTAACCATATAACAACATCATCTCCAGGCTTGGAAGAATCAACCAGATCATCCTCAAGAGTAACCCACATTGATCTTGGAATGATTCCCATTTTCAGCTTTGTCACTTGTTCCTGCAACATAATTTTTAAAATTTCTTTCAGGTGATTTTTCTCATGGGCAAGATATGAGTTGAGTGAAAAGTAATGACTTGACAGCTAAGATTAAATGCAGATATTCCACTTGGATAGATCCTGGAGAAGAGTGCCAATATTTTTGTAATTTTTTGGTACACTTGAAAAAGGAGAACTCTAGAACTCCAAAACAACTGAATACTGTTTAATAAATAAAGGTAAGCTGCTAATGGCATGTTTAATTCTTATTCTGACACATCTTACACTCACACTTATTAATGACTCATATTACCAGTGTCACAATTTTCTAAAGGTCTGTGACAATGGTTGTTGCATTATAGGACAATTTAGTACATCATCTGAGGTAAGGTTGATAATACCAGCATTTCAAAGGTCAGCTTGCTGCTGTCTTCAGTTGGTTGATTATCATTACTGCACAAAATATACTGTCAAATGTCTGACACAGAATTGGTATAATGAAACCTTTTATTTTATTTCTGTCATGAAGTATTACCATCACACGCGCACGTGTGTGTGTGTGGGGGGGGGGGTTTGCAGATCTTACTTATATGGCTGTTAAATTCATGCATATCCTGTTTTGTATATGCATGGTATTTCTCATGCTATAGAGATGATACATTTGTAATTAATATTTTTTTAATAGTTGCGCACACATATTATTATTGCCATAACAGGTTGTATCAGCAGTTTGAGAAAGTGGTTTAATAATAAAATATGGATGAATGTGTCAAACATTTGCATTAAAAATGTCTGCTTCCTAGTACCAAGGACATTCAACACAAAACAGCAAATAATGCAGGATGAAATATAATTAAAAATGTAGTCACATATTTATTCATCAAAATCCAGAATTCTGTCATAAAGGTACTGCACATGAATTGCACAACATGGAACATGCAGCATTCAGAATCAAGGATCATGGGCAGTCAGAAATTTTAAATGAAAAGTACATGTACTGCACCTGGATCTTAATTTCCTGATAATCTTTATAGTTGAAATTACCAGCTGTTTTGACAGGGCGAATATTTGCTCCTTGACAATTTTCAGGATTCGAACAACTGGTAGGATTAAATATAATATAGTGTTGTTCATAGTCAGCCTGAAAAAAATAACAAGTTGGGAAATTTGTGTATACCGCAACATTTGCAACATTCAGATCTTTGCATCCTCATTTTTCAACTTCATTTGTACTGTCCTGATTCTAATCCAATTATTTTCACTAACTTTTTTTTTTGGTGTACATAAACTACGAATCACATTACACTTGTCACTTTAATTAAAATCTCAACAGTGTGCTTATGACTGAGCTTTGATAAATCTCTTGTGACAGAAACTTGAAGGTCCAACAGTGCTGATACTGAAGCATGCCATCAAGATATCTTGAACCAGTTCCATCTGCCTCCCAATCTGATCCTATTTCCCCGCAATCCATTGTTACATTACCCTTCAATCTCTGGTTATTTTCCAAGAGGTTCTCATGTCAACACTCTACATGCAAGCCTTGTCTCCCCATGACTTAACTTGAAAAGGCACATTACAATTAAGTGATCATAACACGCTCTTTATGTTGGGATGAGATCAGTTTAATTTTCTAAAATTCATAGCAATCCTTCCCATACACAGAACTTGTAACAGGGCATTACACACTATTTATTACCTTAACTGTTTGTGTGTATTTGCACTTTGAACATATATAATCCCGCTGAAATTCAAGCATCTTAGAAGTTGTTACTCTCACAACAGTACCAGACACTCTTAGGAAGCTACCAACATCCTCATTTCGTGGGAATATTGTACGATGGAGTTCCGGACATACTGGAAGAGCTAAAAATATATAAATTTTACTAATCATGTCTAGTATATTCCAATATTAAGAATGTCACAACTTGTTGTTTACAGTGTGTTCATTGGAGGACCACTAGAAAATTGTTCAGCTGCTGAGGCAGGGCAGAGACATTCTACTCACATGAATCTGGGGTGCACACGTTTGCATTGTTCGTGACATCAACTAACCAAGATTATATATGCATTGTAGTTTCTTGTCATTATCTTTCCAACAGGACAAGAAACAGCTACCATGAAGCAAGTTTATGTGTTACATGTTCACTAGCTTATGTTGCCTTATGTACAAGTTCAGTTTTAGGAATTATTTTGTTTGGTTGTACTCACATTTTTCAAAACCAGGTTCCCAAGCAAAGGTGTCTCAAGTCTCTCTACAGCAAGTAATTGGCAATTTTATGTGATTCTTTTCTCCTAAAATATCTCTCCTGTCTGTTTTAATTTCTTTACATCTGTTTGAACACATTTTTATCCCTATTTACAACTGTACTGCCTTTAAATGTAGGCCAGTCTTCTTGTCTTACACAACAACTTTTTATACACACATCTCACATGAATGTCCACTGCTCTAATCTGTATCTCACACATGGTAGCATTTTGGTGTAAGTTGTTGTTTGGCAGGTGCCTCCTCACCAGATGGACCTAGTGTCACACCTTTTTTACCCTGGAAACATGGCAGTTCAGATTAGTAATATGTCATGGTCCACTGGATCAGCCAGGTTACTGGCAGAGGGCACCCACCAAACAAGGTCATGGCCTCTAAGCACATTTGTTTATTACCAAGTTTTACCACAAGTCAGTAACCATGACTACAACACAAAATTCAACCCATGCCAGGTGCAAGGATATGCAACACAATGGTATAATTTGTACACAAAGTGAAAGTGGTGGGTTGGTAATTATAGTGACTGGCCCAGATGAGTCGGATGAGTGCAGTAGCCATCTCAGTGAAGTGTATGGGGCACATGTCATCATATTTTAGAAGGATAGTTCACAAATGATGTAAATGTGTAATTAAGTATTGTAACGGACTCAGCAGGCATTTAACGTTTGAGGTTGCTTCAAAACAGCTCTTTGATGTACTGGAGTGGTGTTGAAGAGAAACTGTAAATTGTAAAGGGTTTTTAGTTTTGTTGAGGCTGCTACCAGGCTGAATTTGTGTGGCCTTTATTTCTGCAAGTATCATATCTATCCTACCTGATACACAAATTATTTTCAGATAGTTTTCCAATGACTACACTGTATAATAAGTTAATGTACATACCAGTCATCCGAGCATGGACATTCAGTTTAACAACGTACTGTTGTTTTGAATTTGGAGATTGCATTTCCAGTAGAATTCTTTGGGCCTGTACCAAAGCCCTATCACATATTGGCAGTACATGACTTGAATTTGATAAGATACCATCTCCTAGTTGTGTACTTATTTCAAATAATGTAACAAAACTGTAAAGAAATACAGCAAAGGATAAATTGTATAGACAGTATGAAACAACTTATGAGTTGGAACTATGTATTCAATGCACTTTGCTTGCATACGTGTTACTCCTACTTTCTTTTACTTATGTTTACTACAGCCGATCTCCTACTAAACTAAACTAAACTAATAGTTTGTCTGATAGTCAAGAAATTTCCACACATGTTATGGAAGTCAAAGATTCATTACCCAGTTCACAGGAGCACACCAATCCCTCTCCTAAGCCACCTGAATCCAGACTGCACCCATCTTACCTCTTTAAGATTCAATTAATTGCTCTCTTTCCATACATGCCTGTCTTCCAAATGATCACTTTCATTTGGGTCTCCCTACCAGAGCCCTATATGCACTCTGTCTGATGCAAGCAAAAAGGTTTAATTTTTTTTTTTACATGTACAGAACACAAATTATAGTTTTGAAGTCCCTTTTTTTAATTCATCAGAATTTGTCCATCAGTGTCTGTGATTAGAATGTTATAATGGAAGCCTATGGATGAGGTACATGATCGGAGAAAGGTTTACCATCTGTGACATAGTTTTATTAGTTTTGTACCTATTTTATTCTATTCTTGAAAGGTACTGTTTTTCTTTAAATTTGAACTTTATTGAGCGTTTCAGTGTCCTGTGCACAAACGACAGCCATGGAACTTTCGAATTGTGCTATTCACTTCGGCTGTCACTGTGAAAATATACTTACTTTACTGTGACAGAATAGTGCTTCATTTCGTTATCAGCTTTTACAATATCTAGCAGCTCCTCTTTATGGTGAAGAACAGCATACTCTTGGAACAAATCTGAAACACATTGCATATGAATTCTAACCTCTAAAGTTCTCTAACAACATATCATTCAAAACACACAAGTACAGCGTCTACAATTAAGAATATGAATGTCTGTGTTTACTCCTAAGTTTTGCGTCTTCGGGGTTTCCCATGTTGTTTGCCGAAACTTTTACTATGGGAAATTATGTATCACACACATTGACAACATATTTCCCGCTCACATAGGTGCAACGTACTCTTACATCGATCTGATATCGATTACCTAAGCTGCAACCTCTTCCGCTCTGATCCATGCTTGTGCCCACAGATCATCTCTCGTACCTTTCAGTGTCGATTAGTTTTCGTTTGCGTGGTAGTCGATTATTAAACGATATCGATATTGTTCATCAGTCAGACACACTGTTCCATGCATTAGGGACGTGTTGTATTGTCGGTCTTCCGTGTTCTGCTTTCCTGAGTCTAGTTTCCTTGTGTCTATTTTATTTTTAAATTTCCATTTCCTTTCATTGAAGGTTGATAGTTTTGCAAGAAGTCGAGGAAGCAGGACGTGTATATATGACGTTATAGCAAGTATGTAGTTAAGAAGGTCTTGCGATAGAGAGGTTGGGTTTAAGCCAAGATGGCTGAGTTTGTGAGGGGTGGCCCTGCAACTGGAATTGTTATGCCAAAGGAGAAACTCCAGGGTTCTCCAAGTACTGGAAGCGACGAAGGGCATGATGGTGCTATTGGAGAAGAATTCGATCCGTTTTTAGCAGATGCAGAAGAAGCGGAAGGACATAATGTTTCAGTAATTGTTGCTCCTCCAGAAAACCAGTAAGTAAATTGTCGTTCTTTGTGGTATTTGTTTACCCCAAAGGGGGTGACATTTTGTAAATTGATAGTATGTGTAGTAGCAACTAGCCTGTAATGAAATGTAAATGAAAAGTGTATTAAATCTCACTTTTACTGTAGATGGTATCATGGACGATTAGATCGTTACACCGCTGAAGAACGTCTGTGGCAAGCCGCAAAAATGGGGAGTTACTTGGTACGCGAAAGTGACAGAAAACCAGGGTCGTACGTCTTATCTTATCTAGGGAGAACAGGGATAAATCATTTCAGGTAAAATGTGTTAATTGGTTATATTTATCGTTATCATATTGACATTTGTGCCCTGTAAGATGAGAAATGGCAGAACATGGCTAAGTGTTCATTGTCTGAAGTTATTTTTAACATATTGCTGTTTATAATTTATATTTATTTTGTTGTCACACAGTTCTGGTATAGTAAATGAAATGTTGAAGAGTTCAGAGCACATTGGTAGGCTTCATTGTGATGAAATGATGAATGACTATTTCAAATAATGAGAATGTGTCACATTTGCCATTGCTTTGAAAGCGTATTGCATCCTTCGAAACCATACTTTAAACCTTAGAAAGGGATATTCTGTTTATTTTGTAAAGTGTGTGGGTTTTAAAGTCAGCCATAAACTTATTTCCAGAATAACTGCAGTATGTGGTGATTTTTACATCGGTGGCAGGCAATTTGATTCCTTATCAGACCTCATAGGATATTATACAAGTTGCTCAGACCTGTTGAAACGTGAACGTTTAATTCATCCAGTTCCTCCACCAGAACCTGTCAACGACAAGAAACGGATTGTTGCCATTTTGCCGTACACCAAAATGCCAGATACAGATGAACTTAGGTAATGTTTATGCATGTAATCTTTTTCTTAATTGTGAATATGTGGTATTTTGTGAACTGATCTATTTGTCTTTCTTAGTATATTAATCTAAATATTTTGAATCACAATTGATGAAATGCATCCAACCCACATGAAGAAATGTGTAACTGATTTATTCCAACACAAATTACCCTGATCTATGATGACTTCCTAAAATGACCTCTGATAAGAAGCATCTGCTGAGAACAAGTTTTATGTTATTAATTTTGCCTAGCTGATGTAAAATAAAACCAGATACAGTCTGCATACACTAGTCACTGTTGCCGTCTCCACCATTATTTTTTATAGTATCTAGCTTCACAGTCAGTGCCTTTATTTTTTCTCAAGAGCTTCCACCATTTCCTACCTGTACCTGTCATTCCACAATGTACATCATAAGGACCATCCATTGTATTGGATATGCAACACTTCATAAACCCTTCGTAATTACATCTAGCGAAGTACTCTATGGTGCTGTAATGATCTGCTGATAAAGTGAAGTAATACTAGGCTTCTTGATTCTTCAAGTTCTAGTCAAGAGCAACTCACCATACTGCTACTTTGGATGGTCTTTGTGTGATTTGTTCAGTACAACATTTGTACATGAGGCCATTCCTGCCACATGTGGCCACAAAGTCCATGTTTATGGTACTAATTGTGGCTTTTACTTCTGTCTTTCAATGTGCCCTGAATGCATCCAACACCAACATCCCGTGCTTTTCAGAACCCCAGGCCTTCTGTTTTATATGAATGTCAACAAAAGGTTGGCAGCTGATGATCCCTCTTAGACATAGTTTTGTTATTTGGGGTCATGTATGGTAGTAACTTGCTACCATCTGCTAATACTGCTCTCAGGACGGGTGCTTGCAGCTTTTAGGAGGCCTCTCTGATGTTTTCATTACCTCAGATTTAGTCCTGATTTTATCAGTAGCATTTGGCAGTGTATTGAAATGCATTAGAATTTCTTTGGCATTTCCTTTGGCTCAGGATATGACCTTTCATTTTGCGAAGTCCGTTCACATGTCCCTGAACAGCAACAAGTTTCTCAAAGGTCTGCTGCCTACTTCTGGCAAAGTCCTGGTCTTCATTCATTCATTCGTTCTTTGGATCCATTAGTGTCATAAAGATAGTAACATGTGGAGCAAGTCATAAGTATACAAAATATACAAATTTACAGGGTAAAATACTAAAATCATTTTACAAAAACAGTATTATAAATCATATTTGCACATAAAAAATTCATTGAAGAAAGAACCTGTTTGTCCATTTCAGATATACACACCAAACTGTTCTGGAGTGAAGTGGGTACCATGTGATGTATGTTCTGGCAGGTTTATCCCATGCTTTATATTTTATTTTCTCACCTGTAATTGCCACTCTAGGTTCTGTTTTTAAGCTTAGAAACTCAACAATTTCTAGTTCTGCTTTCTGAAAACAACTATTCATTGATCCACTGAAATATTTTTGGGTGGTGTTCATGACTGTGCTCTCATCCTTTTGCTGCCTACATATTGGATATTTGTTTCAGAAACCCTGAACTTTCTTGCCTGCATTGCAGTTACTCATTTTGTTGGTGCCATTAATCAGCATTATTTTAAAGTTGCCTGGTCCCATTTGGAATATGTGGCTTACAATTTACTGTCACATTGAAGGATCTGCATCACTGAAGGATGATCTTTTCTCTTTTGGCTACACTTGTTACTGTTCAGCAACCCATGTCATGTTTTGCTTCTGTACAGTTCTGTTTAACTTGGCACAGTGCTGTTTAGCACTTCATACAAATGTGCAAGATAAATCAGTATATTTAAATACCAAATTCAAGGAAGAAATCTCATCTTATGTTTGAATAAATATGGAAAAGTAAACTTTATATTGTTAATTCTGTGCCTTACTGGTGACAGATTTATGACACAAAATCAACAAAATGCACAGAGTTGTTCCTTAGATATTTATATTACAGTACTTCCTTACTTACTTACTTACCTACTTACTTACTTAATACTTATTTACTCACTCACTCCATTTAGCAGAGTCCTTCTTGAGAAGCTAACTGGTTTTCAGCTACTCAAGAAATTCCTCACATTTTATGGAAACCAAAGTTTCATTACCGCATTCACAAGACCCTGCCACATTTATATTATAATATCACACTTAATTTGGAGCCAGATCATCAAAGATAGAAGAGTCTGGAGTGATCTTACGCAGAAGACCACAACCCATGTACGGTTGCAGTGTCAAAAAAAGAAGAAGAATATAACACTTATTATTCCTATATATTTCAGTCCACAAGGGATCATCATCAGGGAATCAAAGTATTACAGCATAATACAAATCAGTCACTTTGTATACAGAGGACATGTGGAGTATAGTCAAATGGTTAAAATGTAGGCCTTTCTTTGTAGAGTTGTTGTTTAAATGTGATGGGAGCATGAAGGAAAGTAAAGAACCTTTGTGCACTGAGGAAGTGTTGTCCTATAGTAACATGGGGCCTGAAGAGATGAACATAGTCACAATCAGCTAACCATCCAGCATATGCTTGAGACTGATAGTAATTTAGCTAGTCAAGAAATTCCTTGCCTATGGTATTTGGCAATTCATTACCATGTCCACAAGATCCTTATTGAGTACCAGGCAAATCCACTCCACATCCTACCACCATATTCCTTCAGCATTCATTTTAACATTATCCTCCCATCTACATCAAGTTTTCCATCCAAAACTTTAGTTTCTATTTTCCCCCATGCCTTGTCCATCTCATCTTTCATGTGCTGGTAATCCTAATAATGTTTTGTGAAGAGTAAAAATTGTGAACTTCATGTTATTAATTTTCTCTGTAATAGATGGACTATACAGTATTTAATCCAACTAAAATTGCATGTGTAATCATAAATAACAATTATTTTGTGATGACCGTCCTACATTTTTCAGCCCCCCCTAAGCCATCTTCAGGGATTCCATTTACAGAGGAATACATTTATAATAAATGCTCTCCAAGATGTTTATATATGAAGTCAAAATACAGTGTTTTCAATCAAAGTTTTGCTCATTTATATAAAATATAGATCGGTTACAGATATTTTACATTTCTTAATAATTGTATGTTTAGTTGCAGACAAACTTCTGTGTCAGTACTGTCATCTTCATTCGAAGGGAGTAATGTCTGCATTGTTTGTTGATGTTTACACCAAAGACTCAGAGGTCCAGCTTAAGTATAAACATCAACACACAACACAAGGATTATTACTCCATTAGAATGAAGATGAACTTGCACAGATTGTGAAAATGTACTTGGGAAATTAAAATGCTGCAACACAGAGGGTGGTGGATGTGTTATCATGTACGTTGTTTTGGTTGGTTGTGATGACATTGCAGATATTACGTAGTTTCACTTACCTGTACACAAGTACCTTGTGAGTGTTCTTTCAATGTAACAAGTATAACATATTTTTCTGAAGTTTCCAGAAAGGTGATATTTTCTTTGTGCACAATGATATGGGTGATGGTTGGCTGTGGGTGACGGCTCATCGCACTGGAGAGCAGGGGATGATCTTCCGTGACCTTGTAGATGACCTTGATGAAAATATTGATCCAAATACTGTATTTAGCTGGTTTCATCCAAATGTGACAAAGAGTGAAGCTGTAGACATGTTGGTAAAAGGTAATGTGAAGTGCAGATAGTGATCGTGCTGTGATATGGTCTCACAAATGCGTCTAGTTAATGGTCCAGAAATATAAGTTCTGACATCTCAATCTCTTGTTGATTAGTGCTGTTTTTAGGCGCGTTTACAACATTGCAAAAATAGACTATTAGCTTTGTCATATCTGTCAATTCATCCATGTGGAACAACTCAGCTTCACTGGTTGGATTTTCATGACATTTGGTATTTGAGTATTTTTTGAAAGTCTGTGGAGGAAATTCAGATCTCATAGTATATGACAAGAATAATGGATACTGTATGTGATGATGTATTTACATTTCTGGTATTTCTTGCTGAAGTCTTAGAGTGAGAATTGTTTCAGCCAAAGTTGTAGAAAAAATCAGAACACAAATTTTATGCTCAATAAATTTTTCCAAAGATCATACCATTTATGAGATAAAATGGAAGAGTAAGGTAGAGTCTGAGAGGCAACAGATGACAATATGGCACATGCACTTTGCTTGCTGAATAACTAAGGCTACAGACAGACACACATAACAGTGGTAATGTGACTGTGCTTTAGTGTTACATTTTATGTACATTCTTGTTATGTTTTATTTTCTGTGACATTCTTTATTTCAGATTATGTTGTAATTTTATGACTATTAATGTCAGCATTCTTTTTAATAGGGAGTTTTCTTTTCAGCTGGACCAGGCAGTTTTCTTGTACGTCCAAGTGACAACTCTCCTGGTGACTATTCCCTCTTTTTCCACATTAACAACCAGATCCAGCGATTCCGTATTGAGAAAAAAGGTGTCCGCTACCTCATGGGTGGGCGGACATTTGAGTGCTTGGATGCTGTTATTAATAGGTACAGAAAGGAACAAATAGTGGAGGGACACACCTTAGTTCTGGCTGTAGGTCGTGTAAGTTGTTTGATTTATGTATTTGAGTAAGTTTGATTTAAAATGATTTTTTTTGTTTTGTTTTAATTTACTTAAAAATGGGTTTTAGAGACGCTCATCAATATCATCGCTTTTCTTAAGGTCAAATTGGTGTTACGTAGGTATAACAAAAGGGGCCTGGGGTAGCGTAGTGGTTAAGGCACTGCACGACTAGTCGGATGGTCCCGGGATCGATTCCCGGTGGTGTCAATGAGGATTTTTTCCGTAGCTCCCCCGGCAGAACCATGTGCCCTGAGGTCGACTCAGCCTCTGAAAGTGAGTACCAGGGATTTCTCCTGGGGTAAAGGTGGCCGGTGCGTATGGCTGACGACCTACCA
>JGI20166J26741_11445362_pt1 | contig 13571 bp, 11 predicted proteins | sample TergutCu122P5_FD_26741 | JGI IMG/M metagenome (IMG submission 26741)
TGCAGAATTGCTGAAAGTGCTGGCCAATGAAAACCGGCTCCTGGTTTTTTGCGCCCTCATGGAAAAGTCCCTGACGGTTGGTGAAATAGCAAAGCATGTTCCCAATATCACACAGTCGGCCCTGTCACAGCATTTAACCCTGCTAAAAGCCTACGGCATTCTCGGCTGTAAAAAATCCGGCCAAAATGTTAACTACTCCATTGTGGACAAACGGGCAGGAAAAATTATCAATGTCATAAAGAAATACTACTGCAATACAGAGGAGGCATGAGTATGAAAAAACTATCATCGGCGAATTATTTTATTCCCTTCGGCTTTTCCGATCTTTTTGGCAAAAAAGATCCGTCAAAAGACAGCGGCAAAGCGGCGCCCCGGAACATATCGCCCAAAGAGGCAAAAGCCATAATGGACGGCGGCAAGCCCTACACGCTTCTGGATGTCAGAACCGAGGAAGAATTCAGGGGAGGCCACATTAAGGGTGCGCTCCTGATTCCGGATTATGAAATTGAGGCCCTGGCGGAGAAAAAACTGCCCGATAAAAACGCCGTGCTGCTGGTGTATTGCCAGAGCGGAGCCAGAAGCGCAAGGGCATCCCGCAAATTGGCCGGCATGGGGTACACCAATGTCAATAATTTTGGTGGAATAATGAACTGGCCTTATGATATAATCAACGGGTAATGAGCCATTTTCAAAATCCGGTTGGTTTTGAAATGCCTCGGGTATCAAAAATTTCGGGAAGGTGTTTAATATGAAAAAAATCTTAATCGTAGGCGGAGTTGCGGGCGGCGCGTCGGCCGCTGCACGGCTCAGGCGGCTTGACGAGAACGCCGCAGTTATTCTGTTTGAACGGGGCGAATACATATCATTTGCGAACTGCGGCCTTCCCTATTACATAGGCGGAGAGATAACCGATAAGACAGCATTGACATTACAAACGCCTGAAAGTTTTAACGCCCGTTTCAAGGTTGATGTGCGGGTACAAAACGAGGTTATTGCCATCGACAGGCAGGCAAAATCAATAACCGTGCTGAACCATAAAACCGGTGAAAAATATACCGAAAGTTACGATGCCCTTATCCTTTCTCCCGGGGCTGCTCCGCTGGTGCCGCCCATTCCCGGTATTGATTCCAAACGGGTGTTCACGCTGCGCAACATACCGGACACCTACAGGATAAAAGATTTCATCGAGAAGAATCATCCCGGAAGCGTTGTGGTTTGCGGAGGCGGATACATCGGCGTCGAGATGGCGGAGAATCTTAAAAACGCAGGCCTCGAGGTAACCATCGTGGAACTCATGGATCAGGTTATTGCACCTATCGATTACGACATGGCCTGTGACGTTCACAACCACATCAGGCAGAAAGGCGTGAAGCTGATGCTTAAGAACGGAGTTAAAAGCATCAGGGAGGACGGAAACGGCCTTGTAGTTACCCTGACCGAAGGCGAAGTTTCCGCGGGCATGCTGATCATGGCGGTAGGCGTAAAACCCGAAAACTCCCTGGCAAAAGCGGCGGGGCTGAACATCAACGAGCGCGGCGGCATCATTGTGGATGCGCACATGAAAACCTCTGACGGGAACATCTACGCCGTGGGCGACGCCGTGGAAGTGATCGACTTCGTTACCGGCCAAAAGGCAATGATTCCCCTGGCGGGCCCGGCAAACAAACAGGGGCGTATCGCCGCGGACAATATCTGCGGCATTCCGTCCACGTACACCGGAACCCAGGGTTCGGCGATTCTTAAAGTGTTCGACATGACCGTGGCCGCCACCGGGGTAAATGAAAAAACCGCGAAACGGCTGGGGCTTGATTACGACAAATCATTTACCTACTCGGCCAGCCACGCAAGCTATTTCCCCGGCGCCGTCAACATGTGCATCAAGACCCTGTTTGAAAAGGGGAGCGGCAAAATCCTGGGCGCCCAGGTAACCGGCTTTGACGGCGTTGACAAGCGCTGCGACGTAATTGCCACCGCCATCCGGGCAAAGATGACCGCCAGCGATCTTGCCAGGCTGGAGCTGTGTTATGCGCCACCCTACTCGTCGGCAAAAGACCCGGTTAACATGGCAGGCTTTGTAATCGAAAACATCGTAACCGGCAAGGTAAAGAACTACCACTGGCACGATGTGGACAGCCTGCCCCGGGACGGAAGCGTTATCCTCCTGGATACGAGGACGGCAATGGAATACGCGAACGGGCACATAGACGGCTACATCAACATTCCCGTGGATGAACTCCGCGGGCGCCTTGGGGAACTCGACAAACGCAAAAAGATATACGTTACCTGCCAGATCGGACTGCGGGGGTACATCGCGGCCCGGCTGCTTTCCCAGAACGGCTTTGACGTCTGCAACCTGAGCGGAGGTTTCAGGCTTTACAATGTGATCTTCGGGAAGCACAGCCAGTCTGCGCCGGCCGGCATAAACCCCGAAACCCAGCGGGCGGAATCAGTTGAATCGGCAGGTTCAACCGAAAAAAAAAACAGCGGGAACCTCATTAAAGTAAACGCCTGCGGACTGCAGTGTCCGGGGCCTATTGTTAAACTTTCGGAAACCCTCAAAGAAGCAAAGAACGGCGACGTTATCGAAATCCGCGCCACAGACCCTGCCTTTGCAGCGGATGTCGAAAACTTTTGCCGCAGAACCTGCAATGTGTTTTTGGGCATGACCAGCGAAAAAGGTATTTGCACGGTGCAGATCCGCAAGGAAGAACAGAAAGATGCCTGTACCGTATCAGCCGGCAACGGGAAAAATTTCATCGTCTTTTCGGACGATCTCGACAAGGCGATAGCCTCCTTTATCATGGCGAACGCCGCGGCGGCGCTGGGCAGGAAGGTGAGTATGTTCTTTACGTTCTGGGGCCTTAACATACTGAGGAAGCCGGAGAAGGTGAACGTAAAAAAAGACTTCATGGCCGGGATGTTCAGCGGGATGATGCCCAGGGGCACAAAAAAACTCGGCCTTTCAAAAATGAACATGGCCGGCATGGGCGCCAAAATGATCCGCCGGGTGATGAAGAACAAAAACGCCGACAGCCTTGAAGATCTCATTGCAATGGCCCGGAAAAGCGGCGTTGAGTTTACCGCCTGCTCAATGAGCATGGATCTGATGGGCATTACACCTGAGGAACTGATAGAAGGCGTAAAGATCGGCGGTGCTGCCTCCATGCTGGCCCACGCCGAAGAATCGGACATGTCTCTTTTTATTTGAAATGGCGCCCGACACCTTTTCAGGCAGAAAGGCCCTCGTTGTCGGCGGAACCGGCGGCATAGGCAGGGCAGTAGCTCTGGCCCTGGCCGAACGGGGCGCGGAGTTGACGGTTCACGGCGGTTCTTCCCGGGAACGGCTGGATACTACTATCGCAGTTATCCGGGAAAACGGGGGGAAAGCTGACGGCTTCCTCCTTCCCATAGACAATCCCGGCATAGCTGAACAAATTCTTGCCCATTGCCCCGACCCGGACATCCTTGTCTGCGCCTGGGGGCCCTTCAAACAGGGGAATTTGGAAAGTTTAGACGGGGAATTTTGGCAAAAAGTAACGGAAAACAACCTTATTTTCCCCGGAATCCTGGTTTCCCTGGTGCTGGGAGGTATGATTCAGCGAAATTGGGGCAGAATTCTGCTTTTTGGAGGCACAAATACCGATACTATAAGAGGATATACAACCAGTACGGTTTATTCGGCAGCGAAAACCGCCCTGGGGGTACTTGCCAAATCCGTGGCAAAGTCGGCCAGGGCTAGGGGGGTAACCTGCAATGTGGTATGTCCGGGGCTTACGGACACGGAATATACCCCGGAAAACCAGCGGCGCTACAACCGGGAGAAAAGTCCCGGCAAAAAGCCGCTGGGGACAGAGCAAATTGCCCATATTGCCCTTGCTCTGCTGGAAAATCCCGGCCTGAACGGCGCAGTGGTTCCCGCAGATCAGGGAGTAGTTTTATAGGAGTTGTCTGTACAAGGGCCTGTACGCCTGTCGTATGTAAAGGATATCGCTTTTGTTACTTGAATTTTTTCAAAAAAGGGATATGATAAAGGAGAGTGTGTTGTGCCCTGACAAGGGTACTTTACACGGTTTGACAATTTTTTTTCAAAATAGTACTATAAGGAGATAACCAGCTTTCATGGGCTTGTTACTGGAATAAGGTTCTGGTATAATGCTGTAGATAATGGTCGAAGGAAACGTCATGACAAACAACGACATAGTTAATGGATTTGATGATGAAAAGGATGAAAGCCTCAAAATCAAACTTCAAAAAGTTAATGAAGTAGAAGGTTGTCTTGTCCTCTATCTCACCGGGTATATAGATACCTACAATTCGAATTATTTCCAGAAGCGGGTTCAAAAAGCCATTGAGTCGGGGTTTATCCGGCTGGTGTTTCATTGCGGAGGGCTTAACTACGTTTCCTCTACCGGAATTGGTTCGTTTACGGCTTTCCTCAAAGCGGTAAAGCCCCGGGGCGGAGATCTGGTTCTTCTTGAAATTCAGCCTAAAGTATACGAAGTTTTTCAGCTTCTTGGATTTTCCCAATTCTTTAATATTAAGGATAATTTGGACGATTCCGTCAATTTTTTTCGGAAAGGGGTAACAACTGAATCCGTTTCGTTGTTCCCCAAAATTTTTGCCTGTCCAATTTGTTCCAAAAAACTCAAGGCGCTTAAGCCCGGCCGTTTCCGCTGTTCCGAATGTAAAACCATCCTTGCGATTGACAATGCCGGGCAGGTCTTCTTGGGATAAATCCCAATGGGATAAATCCATTGGATAAATCTCGGGCTGGTTTGGTTCTGTTGGGATTTTTTGAAATGCAAATTATATATCCGCCGGACCGGAAGTTAGTGCAGTACGGCAGAGTATGATGATCGGTAGATAAGGCAGGTCTTTACATGGCTGAGAACAAAGTTGAGCAGTACCTAATCGATCTCAAGTACAGTTACCGCGAGGTAAAACCAAACCTTTGGGTTCTGGACGATACGGCACATAATCTTGAGGGTATAGCGGTAATGTACGAGGAGCCTCTGGTTATCATCCGGGTGCAGGTAATGGATGCCCCCCGGCAAAAACGGGAGGAATTTTTCAAAAAACTGCTGGAACTGAACGCCAGCGATTTGATCCACGGCGCTTACGGTCTGGAAGGGGACAAGGTTGTAATCATTGATACCCTGGAGTATGCGGATATGGATTATTCCGAATTTCAGGCAGCTCTCGATGCCATCAGCCTGGCACTGACCCAGCATTATCCAATACTGTCGGTTTATCGGGAAAAGAGGTAAACGTATGGGTATTTTTTCAAGACTAAAAACCTTGGTTTCTTCGAATGTTAACGACATGATTAGTAAGGCCGAAAAGCCCGAAAAAATGCTCAACCAGCTCATTATTGATATGCAGGAGCAGCTGCTTGAATCAAAAAGAGCTGTAGCCATGGCCATTGCCGACGAAAAGAAGCTTGAACGGGAGATGGCAAACCAGGAGGCCCTGGCCCAGGATTGGGAAAAAAAGGCCATGCTGGCGGTAAAAGCGGGCAAAGACGACCTTGCAAAGGAAGCCCTGCTCCGCAAGCAGGAGTACGACAACGCTGCTGTGGAATACCGGAAACAGTGGGAAGCCCAAAAAGAATCCGTCGAAAAGCTCAAGGAATCCCTCAGAGAACTGCAAAACAAAATAGAAGAAGCCCAGCGGAAGAAAAACCTCCTTATTGCCAGGGCTAAACGCGCCGAGGCTCAGGACAAGATCCAGAACACCATGTCCAGCGTGACCGGTAACCGCAGCGCCTTTGACGCCTTTGACCGGATGTCCCAGAAGGTGGACCAGATGGAAGCCCAGGCCGACGCCTCCAAAGAGCTTGAAGACCTGAGCAACAATACCAGCCTGGACAAGCGTTTCGCCGAACTGGAAAAATCCGACGCCTCCTCGGATCTGCTGCTTGAAGATTTAAAGAAAAAAATGTCGGCCCTGCCCGATAAATCCTAATTTTCCGGATAGTTCCCGCAAACGGCATGACATGCGCACAACGCCGGACGGGCGGGCAAAGCCATGCCTGCCTAAGCTGGTCGTGGCATTTTCCTACGCACGTTTTGACGTGGTATTGGCTGTACCACGACCAGAGACGGCATGCATGGCTTTGCCCGCCCGTCCGGCGGGTAACATGTACTGTCCGTTTGCGGTAAAAGCCTGGCAAATTGGCATTTTTCTATAATAAAGGGTATTATTACATCTCCCTTCCACTTGTACTATGTTTACCTGCTCAAGTCCTGTCGCATGAAACAACTCCAAAAAATATCAAAAAAGAAAAAAGTAATTAGTTTTTAATCGTTTTATTTTGGACTTTTTTAAATTTTTTGGTATATTATCTATGTGAATGATCAATGGCGTGTTACATAACATATCAGGGAAGATTGAAATTATTAATTTGGTTCATTCTGCCATTAAAATAGCACAAGAACATAATTACGATAAATCTTCAAAACTATATGCTAAAATATTCAAAATGTGTTCTGATAATGCTTTCATATTTTATCAGTATGGTCTTTTTTGTGAAACAACCGGGGATGTAAAAAAAGCAATAAACGAATTAACAGAAGCTATAAAATTAGCCCCAAAAATTGCTGCAATATATTATGACAGAGGTACTATGTTTCAATCCATAGATCATTTTGACTTTGCGATAGATGATTTTACAAAAGCAATAGAAATATACCCGCATTTTTTAGATGCGTTTCATAACAGAGGAGTATCATATTTTCATCAAGGTAAGAAGCAACTTGCTATTCTTGATTTTGAAGCAGCATTAAAGATTGACCCAACTGATGAGAATTCACTAGAAAATTTAAGAGTGATAAAAACAAACTAAAATACGGCGCATGAGTATGTATATGTTACGCCGCTGGAGCTAATCGTGGTTCCGCTAACCTGGACCAGCGAGGACAATAGTCCAACGGAGCCTCCCATACCTCATTCCGGCACATAAACGGTGCCTGTCACCTTTTACCGCAAACGGTCATTGCAGTGTTACCACCGAGCGGGAGGGCAAAGCCATGCCTAAGAACCGAAGGTCTGCCGTCTCTGGCCGTGATGGGGAGAATACCAGGCCAGAGCCTGCGTCAAGAAATGCCACGGCCAGCTTAGGCATGTATGGCTTTGCCCTCCCGCTCGGTGGTGTACGTTCAGCTATGCCGTTTGCGACAAAAGCCTGACAATTTGGCCTTTGTTGATAACTTGTTCATATCTCCCGGCTGAATACGGGTGTGTATCAGTTTCTATACATTGCGGCAAGTTATAGATTCACCGGACCGGAGCCAAAGCGGCTAATTCATTGTATTATAAGGAAATATAGGAATTGCATTTTGCTCATAACACCACTTTGGCAGGAAAAACGGAAAAAGCCAAAAGTATGCTATGGTAAAGGCTGGGGGTGTGGTGTGAATAACTTGTTAAAAAAGTGGTGGATATGCCGGGAGGGGTGGTGATACCTTGCATGTGGGGGGTTACCGTGTTACCCTTAATGACAAGAGATGAAAAACCTTGCAAGGCTGACGCTTTTTTTTACTTTAAGTTTTGTAATCCTCTTTTTGGCGGCGATTTTGCTCAAATACCTTGCTTTTTGGATTGATCTGGCCAGGGTTGTACCCGGAGCGGCAGTACCAAAGGACGATGCAGCAGGACTCGCCTGGAAAGCCTTGCCGGGGGCGATTTATCTCACCATATTGCTGGCGTTGAGTTATACTGCCCGGCAAAAAATGCCTGTTCCGCTCACCCTAATCGGTATTCTTGTCCTGGGTTGTGCCTTTACCGGGGCTGTGTCCCTGGGATTAAGCCGGGCGGGGGCTGTTAATCTGGCTCTTAAACCGGTTTCAGCGGTACAAAGCGGGCCGGGCCTTATCCTTTCCAGGGCGGAAAATGTTATGGTGCTCCTTAAAGAGAGTAATGATGTCCGGAGTCCCCGTCTTGTTTCGCTTCCCGGGCAGCCGCTTATCTACCAGGAACTGCCCCTTGGGCCGAATAACACTGTTTTGAACCTTCCCGCCCTGGCTTTTGGGACGCCGCCGCCCTGGTTTATCCAAAGCCTGGATATTGATCTTTCCCTGAGCGCCGGGGAACTAAAAAGCCGCCTGGGAAACGGTTATGTTTCGTTTGCAGCTTACGCGTTTTCCTTGATTCTGCTCCTGGGGTCTCTGCGCTTCTTGCTGGAACTCAGCCAGTGGCCCCTGGCTAATCTTTTTCTGGGGGCTCTGGTTTTCCGGCTGGTTCTGGCGCTGGAAACCTTTCTCAACGCTAGGGAAATAAATGCCCTGATCGGTTCCTTTTTGACCGGCCGTGTACCTGCAATGCTGATCACCCCCCTGGTTTTCTGCGCCCTTGCGGTACTTGTCATTTTTTATACCCTTTTGTCCCGCATTGCGAAGACTCTCGGGTCGCCGGACACCGGGCCGGGGAGGGATGAGGATGATTAAGATCGGCAAAGAAGCCTTTTTTTCCCCTGTGGTTATTTTCTTTGTCTATATCATTGTTTCTGCCCTTGGGATCATGGTCTTCCGCTTCATCCTTCCCGGCGAGGCAGTTCCGCTGGCCTGCTTTTCCTGGTCATGGCGGCTTATCCGGGGCATTGTGGATTACCTTAACCTTTTCCCCGCTCTGGTTCTTTCTGCTCTGGTTATTCCCTTTGGGTTTAAAATACAGGCACAGGAGAAGATCAACCCCTTTTCGCCCCAGTTTCTCCAGTCCCTCAGAGCGTCCATAATCACCGTTATAATTGCCGCCGTGCTCTACAGTCTTATTTCCTTTTTGCTCCTTCCCCTGAGCCGGGATTATGAGGCAAAGCTCCGTTTTCAGGGCCGGCTTTACGGGCTTGCCAAAGATCGGGCCCAGAAACACGCCGCCAAGGGGGAATGGACCGAAGCTGCCCAGTTTGTGGGCGTATGCGAAAGGATATGGCCCAACGGGTCTGAGATTTCAAAGCTAAAAACCGATGTGGAAATTCAAAGCGAAACAGAGCGGCTTTCTTCCGGAAACCGGAGCGGGAAATTATCCGAAGCTAATGCCGGGACAAATGGGACAACTTCAGGCCTGCCGCTTCCGGGTCTGTCCCTTGGGCGCCAGCCGGTAAATGCCGCCGAAGCCCTGAACCTGGCGGAAACAGCCCTGGGGGAGGGACGGTTCTTCGACGCCCACTGGCTTGCAACCCTGGGCGGCCGCCTGGCAAAGCCCGGCAGTGTTGAAGAGGCAAATGCAAGGCGGCTTGCGGGCAGGGCCTGGAACGGGGTCAATTCCCTGGCGCCGAATGCCCGGGAAACCAAAGCCTACACTATATTCCGGCTAAAACGGGAAGGCTACGAAGCCCTGGTTGCCGAAGAATGGATACGTTCTTACTATATTTTCCGGGATCTCATAGCCCTTAGTCCCGACGATCCTGATGCAGTTAAATACCTTGCCCTGAGCGAAAAAGGGGTGCACCAGGCGGCTTTTTTTACCGATGAAATGGAATTGACCCTGGGCAGCATACTCACCGGTGCGGTTTTTTCCATGCCTATGGGGACAGGACGGCTGGTGATGCGGGTTGCGTCCCTTTCCACCTCCGCCGATACTGCCTACGGTATCGGGACAGAGATAATGGTTTTTGACAGGAACGGCAGGCCCCTCTGGAGCATGGAAGCTCCCTACGCAAAAATGTTTCCCCTGTCCCGGGAATCCGGTCCCGCCGTAGTGGTCCTTTTGCGGGCACTGGACAGGCAGGATAAAACCAAACGCTGGGAACCGGTGGTCAAGGGATCAACGCCCAATGGGGCGGCGGGTAACGCCGAAATAGCCCTGCAGGTCTCGTGGGAAAATTTTCTCCTTCTTTCGGAATTGCCCCGCGGACTTTCCGGGCTTTCCCCGGCGGGCCTTAAAAGAGCTTCGGGCGACCTTGGAAACTATGGTTACCAGCCAAAGGTATTTCAGGCGGAGCTGCTCCGGCGTTTTGCGGAACCTCTGCTTCTCCTTCCGCTGGGAATCTTCGCCATTGTCATAGGCTGGCGGTACCGGGCGCTGAAACGTCCCAGGTATGTTGGAATTCCCATGCTGATCATGTTGCCGGCGGTTTTTAACGGCGCCATGCTTTTCTGCCGGGAACTGGTGAGCAACCTGGGTGTGTGGGCTGTAGTGAGTCTGGGTTTTACCGTTGCCGCTATAGTTTTTGCAGGCGGACTTATAGTTCTTCTTGTCCTTTCCCTCATACTGCTCTCGGCCCAGCATGGCTAAACGTGAATCATGACAGGAATAAAAGCAAAAGCATATCTTTTCATCGCCCAGTTCAGAATTCGCATTCAAAGGATCATCAACCGGCTTCCCCGGCAGATCAGGATTCTCGGGGCGCCTCTTTTGGGCGGGCTTGTGGGGCTGCTGGGGGGTATTCCGGGTTTCTTCATCGGTGTTTTGCTGGGGTATCTTTTGGGCGAATTATTCGTTCAATCCGGCCAGGAGCGGAAGGTTTTTGACTACTTTGAGAATCCCGCCTTTCAGCAGTTTTATGAGGGGGAGCCGGGGCTGGCTGCCTGGTGCGCCCTGGGAGTCCTGGTCGCCTCGGCGGAGATGGAATCGCCGGAAAAGGTATCCGCTAAAACTTCTCCGAAAGTTTTTTTCAGGATTCCCGGTTTAAGAAGGCTCGGGGATAAATCCATTGTCCTCAGGCGGCCTTTGCCGGAATCGTCCCTGCCGGAGAATATTCTGCAAAGGGTTATCCTTGGAGCATCCTGTGTGTTCACCGGCCCCGGGGCGGAACCTCTGCTGTTTGAATATTTTTCACACCTGGCCTGGTCCCTTAAAGAGAACCTTAACCCTGACCTGCTTGCGGAAAGTCTCATGGCCAGGCGTATTCCGCTGGCGATCCCCGGTGACGGGAGAAACCTTGGCCGGGGTTTAAGCAGCCTTGCAGGGGGAGAAAAGGCAAAAAACCTGGCCCGGGAAATCTGCCTTATCCTTGACCCGTCCATGACGGACGAAGCAGAAGACAATCCGGCGCTGGATATTCACGGGAATCTCCGGAAAGATCCCTGGAAAATTCTGGGCCTCCCGCCCGGAACACCCCAAAAGGAAGTAAAAACCCATTACCGGAGGCTTGCAAAACAGTTCCACCCGGATCAGTTCGCCCTTCTGGAGGAGAAATACCGGGAAACCGCCGCCCGGGCCTTTGTAGCTATCCAGGAAGCCTATAAAGAAGTTTCAGAAAGGTGACAGGCACCTTTTCATTTGACTTGCAAAATTCAATTTTTATGGTATGATTAAAATTCAGCCATTTTTAGCTGCGATTCTAATTTGGAGGATTCTTATGGTTAGGAAAACATGTGTGCTTTTGTTGGTGTTTCTGTTTGCGGCATCTTTTGCCTTTGCGGGAGGTGGTGCGCAAAAACCTGCTCCCGCCCCGGCAGGCGGCAAGGCAAGTCCCGCTGCTGCTCCGGCGGCTGCCCCCGCTGCCGCTCCGGCCGCAGGTACCCAGGGAGGCGCTTCCCTGGTTGGAAAACTGGAAGGTCCGACGATCATCCGGGATGTGGCCCAGTTCCCCAAGTCGTTTAAAGATGCGCCTATCCTCGCGGATCAGGTGAAGGCGGGGAAACTGCCAGACGTTTCAAAGCGGCTTCCGGAACAGTCGGAACTGCTCGTGATTAAACCCCTAAAAGAAATCGGGAAATACGGCGGCAACTGGCGCCGGGCCTTTACCGGGCCTGCCGATCACGAGAACGGCAACCGTATCAACAACAGCGACAAGATCCTGGCCTTTGATTATACGGGCACCAAGATCGAACCCGCCCTTGCCAAGGACTGGAAGGTTTCTGCCGACGGCAAAACCACTACCATATACCTCCGCAAAGGACTTAAATGGTCCGATGGTACGCCCTGTACCGCCGATGATTTCATGTTTTGGTACAACGACATCTACATGAACAAGCAAATTGTTCCCACCCCGTTCTTCGAATTCCAGGTCAACGGGAAAAACGGAACCATGCGCAAGATTGACGACTACACCGTGGCCTTTGATTTCCCCGAGCCGTACTCGTTCTTTGTGTACCAGCTCGCGGGAAGCACCTCTGTAGGCGCGGGTCTCTCCACCCGCGGGGCCTTCCAGAACTGGGGCGGCTGTGTGGCGCCGGCCCACTACCTCAAACAGTTCCTGCCCAAGTATTCTTCCGAGGCTGATGTTACCGCCAAGGCAAAGGCCGCAGGTTTCGACGGCTGGGTATCCTGGCTCAGGATGAAGTACAGCTGGGCTCTTAACCCGGATCTTCCCGTTCTTACACCCTGGAAGACCGTGAGTCCCATCAACACCCCCACCTGGTCCATGGAACGTAACCCCTACTTCTGGGGCGTAGATACAGCGGGCAACCAGCTCCCCTACATTGACCGTATTACCATGACCCTTGCGGAAAACGCGGAAGTGGCGAATCTCCGGGCCATTGCCGGGGACTACGATATTCAGGAACGGCACATGCAGCTCGCAAAGCTGCCGGTATTCCTTGAGAACCAGCAGAAAGGCAACTACACGGTTCACCTTGACCCGTCGTTCAACGGTTCCGACTGCGCCATCCACGTGGGCAACGCCTACAAGGGCGACCCGGAAATTGAGAAGTGGCTGCGGAGCAAGGATTTCCGCCACGCCCTTTCCCTGGGTATTAACCGGGACCAGCTCAACGAAGCCATCTGGCTGGGCGTGGGAACTCCCGGCAACGTGCTTCCCGATCCCGGCACCCTTTATTCGCCGGGAGCTGACTACAATAAATTGTGGGCTACCTATGACGCGGCCCAGGCGAACAAGCTCCTCGACGGGCTTGGACTTACCAAGAAAGATGCCGACGGTTATCGCCAGAGGCTGGACGGCAAAGGCCGGCTGAGGCTGGAACTCATCACCGTAGGCGGCCAGTTCATGGAGTATACGAAGATCGGCGAAATGGTGAAACAGCAGTGGCGCTCAATCGGCATCGATCTGGACGTAAAGGAACTGGAACGTAACCTGGCCTTTACCCGGGACATGAACAACGAGAACCAGCTCCTCACCTGGGCCAACGACGGCTCCGAGATGATCCTGCTCTTCCCGCGCCATGCCCTGCCGGTTGATGCCGCGGAAAGTCACATGGGCTATGCCTATGCCCAGTGGTTTGCGTCTAACGGCGCCTCCGGAACCAAACCGGAAGATCCTGAAATGCTCAGGGCCTTTGATCTGTTCCGCAAGGCCATGGCCTCGGACGAAGCCGGGCAGATCGCCAACGCCAAAGAAGTGTGGAAGATCATTGGCGAGCAGACCTGGAGCATCGGAATAGCCGGGCGGTCCCCGGCGTTCATGGGAGTGCGCCTTGTAAAGAACAACATGGGCAACGTACCGGAACGGCAGGCCAATGCCCAGCACACCCGCACGCCCTTCACCTCCCAGCCTTCGACGTTTTATTTTAAGTAGAGAATAGGGAGTGGGGACGGAAATAAGGGACTAGGGATCGGGGACTGGGGACTAGGGAGCGTGGTTAGTAAGCAAAGCTGCTTGCCAAGACACGCAGACCGCAAACAACAATCCCCAGTCCCCAGTCCCTGATCCCCAGTCCCTACTTCCTCAATTG
>JGI20166J26741_11445473_pt1 | contig 13570 bp, 8 predicted proteins | sample TergutCu122P5_FD_26741 | JGI IMG/M metagenome (IMG submission 26741)
TTTTAAAGTTAATTTAAAATCATTAATTTACAAATGTACTAAGGTAAGTCTAAAACTTTAAACTTTTCTGAACATTTTAAGATGCCAAACGTGTAAATCCATCCATTACTTTTTAAGTTATAGCGGTTTCAAATCCCGTCCATCTTTTTCGATAACCCTGTACATTCATGATCTCTCATCAAGACAGACTGTGTTCTCTCTGAGGTATGTGCTGAGGCAAACGAACCACTTAAGCACTGAGGATAATTTTTACTGCATCACACTGTGCTCTCTTTGAGGAACAATCTCTGACTTAAGTAATAATTCAGCATTGAGCACGACTGACTGTAATCATTGGAAACCAACATCTAAGAAATTCTAACTGAAATTCTCCCTCTTACAGTGCCTTGATGATATCTGATTCTCAATCAGTTGCTAAATATTTGAGAAATCATAGTGTATGTCAAAATACTGAGTGCTTTCCAAGAAAACTATTCACAAATTTAAAATCTCAAGAAAACAAGTAAAAAAAAGTACCAAATGTGTTTTGCTCTGTTGACAATGCCCAAATTCTGTGTCATAACCCAGTAACATTTTTCTAAACCTTACGTCTCAAAACAGAAGAAGTATGTTCACTGGACAAAAAGATGCTTAACAATAAAAATATAAATCCCTCACCAATGGTTATTGTATTATATGTGCTACGCCAATGCCATCATTAAAAATGTAGACTAAAAAACTCAGAACAGCGCAAATCTGTTATGGGTCCAAGGAGGTACAGTAATTACACAAAGTGTCAAAAACAGCCTACCATGTGGATCAATAGCTTCTTCATAAGTTGGTGGTGCTGCTTGGTCTGATGAAACATGAGCAGGCATAGTGTCTGGGATGCTGTGATAAGAAGGAGGGGGTATGCTGCCTTGTACCTGATGATGGTATTGCAAAACTGGTTGTGAGGCCACTGTTGGGCTCTGCAAGTCAAATTCCTACACATGTATGACCAATAATATAATTACAAAATTAACATACGTGTGATTTATGTTTCCAATTAATGTGAAAACACTGCACATTGGCCACAAACTATTAAACTCTACTAACTACATCCCAAACACTTCCCCCTGAGCATCTATGGATGCCTTTGCTTTTATGAAAAATGAAAATTAACATATGTGTGATTGACATTTCCAATTAATATGCAAATATTGCACATTGGCCACAAACTACTAAATTCTACTAACTCATCCCAAACACTTCCCTCAAAGCTTTCATGGATGCCTTTACTTTTAAGAAAAGTGGCAGAATCTAGTTGCAAAATGCATTGTGGTATTCTTCACTTGCCAGTTGCTCAAGTATCAACTCCACCTTCTAGACTTACTTACGACCTTGGAAAAAAAAACCTGGTCCAATCATTCCGTCTATACTCACACAAATTTTATAATTATGTGACAGTACCTCATAAATTTGTCCCATATTGTGTGCACTCCAGTACATGCTTCTCTGTGCATTTACCAGACTACAGAAGGGAAAGTTAAGTCCCACTGCAGAAAAAAAATTCAGAAAACTTGATTTCACCCACATTAACAGACCAATATATTCAAATGTAAAAACCCATTGTTAGTCATATCATATGACTGCATTTCATCCACTACCACTGCATAACAATGCTCAACTTGAAGAGTTTTGTCACACCTTGTGTTTTAAAATCCTGGTAATATGTGCATAACACCCATGGTATTTCAGGAAATGTTAAAATATAGCACCATTATCATCTAGCTTCTCATCACCCAGCACTCACTAATGCAATTTGGCTCTTCTGTCTAGTAGCAGGACTATCTTAATATATACACAACTGTATGAATAGCTCCGATACATGGAACTTAACATCCTGAAATTAACAATGAAATCTTCACTTTGTCTGTCTTGAAGAAATTTTTCATGTACCCATCATATGCAAACTCTTATTAAAATGTGTACCAACACATACATAATTTTGACACAGGAAATGACAAGACTGACAAATGTTCATCGCATAGATTAAGTAGTATCTGTTCAACTGGGGTGTTAAAATATATCGCTCTGTAATGGCAGTAGTAGTAGTAGTAGTAGTAGTTGTTGTTGTTGTTGTAGTAGTAGTAGTGGTGGTGGCTAACCCACTGAGACCAGATGACTGAAAACAGCCACAGCATGGCAACTGGTTTGCTGAAATTTAGTGAACCCTTGTCAGAAACATATTCAAATGACATGGAAGAGTATAGTACCAAAAACGTTTCCAACACTGGAATATCTGCAAAAAAATACCACAGTCTGAATCAATTTTGTTTATAATTATGTCATACAAAACAAGTCACATTAAAAATATTTGTGTAAATGAATCTTTTTTTTTCGTTCATTATCCTTACTTTCTAACAGAAGAGGCTGCCAATGTATACAGAAAACACCCCCTTTTCTGTAATTTCTGATACTAATTATGTACCTACTATGCACAGAAATAAACGAAATAAAGTTTTCTGGTACTTATTTGTGTCTTCCTTGTTAAAACACAGTTAATTGTTTAAAGTGAGTTGTACGCCTGCAGTACCTTATAACCTAAATAAGATGCGAAGTTAAATTCAGCTTCTTAATATTCTTTAACAACACAATCACTGGTAATCAAGAATTATAGCAGGTTAAGGCAAAGCTCATAATACACTAAGCTAACCTAATCTGTCCAACCGAAACACATCATGGTAAATACATGACTGTAGAATCGAAGTGTAATCTAGTACCATTTTAAAGCATCATCGTGCACGAATATGTACGTAAAGGCGTTACCCACCCGCATTGTCTTGCTTCTCGCGTACCGTCACTGCATCACGCACTTCGTGTTCCAATGCACATGATACTGACTGTCACAACGCGCAACGTGAATGCCAAAAACGTAAACATTAACGACATTGGTACAAGTGCTGTTAACCAAACCACAATTTCAACTTCACGTATACTATGAATTCAGTGTAACTTTTAGCACGTAACGAAATATTGCTGTAAGGAGTACTGCAATCGATCCTTAAAACAGAAGTAACGTAGCCAATAACTTACTAATACTCACCTGTTGGTTGCACAGACTTCGGTATGCTCGATCCTTTGCAGCCATATCGAAAGTGAGCGAAATGGGTGCAACGGCAGTACGTTCACCAACAGTTCTTTTCGCCCGTGTCTTCCGTCTTATATCGTAACTACTACTATTTACGAGATTCAAGGTTTTCACAGCAGTGTTAATGAAAATTAACGTTTTCTGACAAGTTACGCCGTGTCGAGTAGTAAATTTTTACCGACGTTTAGGAGCGTAGTGTACCTCTAGGTGAATAACATACTCACTGCAAGTTTTTGCTGGAACGCATTTTTCTACACGTAACATAAAAAATGGTTTCATAGCATGCAGCAAAAAGAAGCCTTCATATCAAACAATGTGAAGACTGTGACTAGGCAAAGAGTAGCCTATAGCCTTCTATTGAAACCACTCAAATTTATGAACGTCTTTATTGTTACAAATTTGAATTAGAAATTACGTTTTTTCCTTACATTTATGGATGTCAAGTTGTAATTTTAGAGAGACTCACCTTGTATCCATTTAAGGATAAATATTACTTCCCAAAGAAATTGTAGACATGGTTAATCAGATCAAGTTTATTTGTGATATTTAACAGTATTTGTGGATTAAAATTACACTGCACTTTTGTTTAGACATAAAGAATTATGCAATTTGAATTTTTGTTTGCAGATTCTAAACCTGATCCAAATGTATGCCATGTCAGTCTTGTTACACATGGGCACATATCAAAATTGCAGATCTTAGCCCTTAATTTAAATATACAAATACTGTAAAATACATACCAGAAATGTACTACATCTTGCCACAGTCCTGTGTCAGAAACAATATATAGAAAGGTTCTCAGTATAATTTTAACCTTCACATCCATGCTTCATGGAAATGAAGATTCATTTCCATGAAGCATGGATGTGAAGGTTAAAATTCAGATGTCTGCAACAAATGATCCTCAGCAATGTATTCCTTTAAGTATAATCAACAAGATGCAACGTTATACAACATTCTTTATTATTGTCAATGCTCTGCATGTTTCAAGCGGTTTCTCCGCCCATCATCAGGAGCTCAAAAACTGTACACACAGCATCAGGTATATGCCAAGCTCTAATTATATAATACAATAATTTATATTATATAATACAATAATTTATATTATTGTATTATATAATACAATATATATATAATTACTAGTGCATAATAATATTTTACACTAGTAGTTTATTGTATAATTACAGCTTGGCATATACCCAATGCTGTGTGTACAGTTTTTGAGCACCTGATGATGGGTGAAGAAACCGTCTCAAACATGTAGAGCATTGACAGTAATAAAGAATATTGTATAACGTTGCAGCTTGTTGGTTATACTTAAAGGGATCCTCAGCAGATTTGAACCGTGGAGTGACACCATGACCTTCACTTCAAAAAAGACGAAAATGTAAGAGATCTCTCTGTGACAAGAGGCTATGTGCAACCTCATCTGATGTTAATGCTCAGGAAAAGCCCGGGCTTTGCCTAAACTAAGTTGCTCAGTCGCTTATTACTAGTATAACATATACAGTTACAACTTTGGTTGTCTACCACAAATGTGTGTGTTTGGGGGAAAAACTATTGGTTCTCAAGGCTGTCAGATACTGCCAGTTCTTTGGCAAAGCTCAAAAAACTTATGCTATCAGAAAACAAAACAGGAAATATGCATATGAAGTAATATTGCAAGGCATTCAGACCTTTAAATCCTGGACTCTTCTCAGTTCATATCTTTCAATCCCAAGAGTGTCACAACTGTGTATATATGTGGGTGTATGTGTATTTATGTTTATTATAGAATGTTATTGCTACTATTATGGTCTATTTGAAGGGCTTCATATTATCACTAAATCAATTTTAGAATTCGCATGCACCATTGACAGCTTGTCTCCCCTCCCAGTACAAAACTGTGCAACTAATATAGCATCAGTAAATAACCTACCAATCAAAAGTCAGAGCTGGATTACTCTTCCCCTGTCCACTATGAATAAGGGGGTGTGTCTTAAAACAACAGGGAATTAATTCCTACAGGTTATTGATTTTCAGTACCTCTTTCTCCTACAGTTCTTTATCACATCACACTTATGGACCTGAATCACTGAAAGATGGAGTCAACCAACATCCAGATTTTATTGCTCAACTTCCTTCCTTTCATCATGCGATTTGTATCGTGGTACAAGATATATTTATAAAGACAGTACATATTTCAGCACTAGTGTTCTTCAAAAAGACCATTAAAAAAAACAGTGAAAGCCCATGTGTTACATTCAGATTTATATAAGATATGAACCCCTCAACTATGGAAAACAATCAGTGGAGGGCAAATTGAGAAAGTAGAAGAATTGTGTATTGGCATTTAACTGTCTTTTAGTTGCCACATTCTGAATACATGCTAGTAAGAAACTCAGAGACCTACAAAGTCTGAAAAATAAAATGCATGATTTCATGTGAGTATACTGTTATTCCAGAAATAACACATGAAAGATAGTTATCTCCCATCTTCAGTCCTGCCTCTCAACTAACACTGTCTGGCATTAGTAGTTAATAAAGTTATACTTTTGGCCACCAGTCTGTTTTTATTATTCACTACAAACATCTAAACCAACAAACTGTTATTTCCTGACACAAAATGTAGTCATTACATAAAAACATGTTTTATGTTCTTTATTTAAGCAGTGGTCCTCTTGCTATCTTTCAAATGTTTCATAGCCTGTAACCTAAATTTGACAAAACACTTGCTTAACACTATCAAAAGATTCACCAACTAGAAAAACTGAAAAATACATGTGTGCAAGTGTATGTTTTGTCATTACAATTCACAATGCAGATCATATCTTGCTATAAAAGAATACAGAATTCTGAAAAATACAGTCTGTAAAAAAAACATTCACGGAAGCTAAACTTTTAAAATAAGTTGGAATAAAATTGTTACTGCAATTGGCCAAGTAGAAATTAAATAATAAAATGTACAAGGGCTGTCTGGAAAGTATCGTTCCATTTTGAATATCCAGAGAACTGATTGCGTGGCCTTGAAGTAACTTGGCAACCAGTCAGAAAAGACCTTCCTGCGCATCTGTGAACATTCAATCTCCCGTGAGACTAGTCAGTAGGCAGTGAGACGCTTCTGACTGAGCTCGTGTATTGTGTGATCATCACATTCACAAATCACCTCCCTTTCAATGGCGATTTTAGCTTTGGGAAAAGCCAGAAGTTGCAGGGAGCCAAATCTAGGCTGTAGGGGGGCAGACAGACCTGGGTGATGTGATGCTTTGCCAAAAAAAGCCTGCACAAGAGCTGTAGAATGGGCAGGCACATTGTTGTGATGAAGCTGATCTGCTTGCTCGGTCGTTTTGAATGCGGTGGTCACACAGGACACAAGCTCAGTCAACGGCATCTCACTGTCGACTGACTAGCCCCACGGGAGTGACTGTTCACGGATGTGCAGTAAGGTTTCCTCTGACTACATCAAGGCCACATGATTGGTTCTTGAGATATCAAAATGGACGGATACTTTCCGGATAGCCCACCTACATGTAACAATTTTATGAAAGTTTTCTTCCATGGGCTGCAAAATTGTGTCAAATGGTAAATTCTATTAGAAAAATACAAAGAGAATCTGTGAAGAAAGGGAATTTTACCACACTACTACCAGGCACAAGTAAGACATGAGCATTGCATTCACTATGAAGACTGTTGTGTGTCTGGAACATCAGTGCACTTCTGTAAGATTATGCATGACAAGCCAGAAGAAAGCAAACTTGTTGGTGATACAATTTGGAACTGGGAAACTTCAGGAAAGTTGTTTCTCCTAAATGGGGGGGAAGCCTTTGTAATAAAATATACTGAGCAGAAATTTCAGAGCATAAAAATTAAGACGTCTAATGAATGGACCACTGAGGAGACCAGGAACACAGTCAAGTGACCACATGAGGGCAGATATACAAAAGGCAGTAGTGTAAGAGTAAACGCATATAAATAAGGAGTGCATACTGGAGGACAAAGCAGGGAGGTTTTATCATTAAGACCCATCCTGATTGAAACATCATGAAGCCGCCAACCAATGACATGTTCCATGACTAAATAATGTCACAGCAAATCAAATAAAAACGGTGATAAAGTGAAATTCCTATGTAATAAATCTCTAGAGACTAAATGGCTATCCTTACAGTAAACTGAGCTGCTTACTACACAGCAGTTAAGCAAAATACATAAAAAAAATTTGTCTTCGAAGACTTGTATATTATTGATACAATTATTTATCTACACAAGTAATTAACTCACCTCCACTTCCCCATATGCCTTCATGGCATGAACGTGGACTATACCTTCACAAATAGTGGTAGTTAGACTCTGTTTCTACTCAAATAAATGAAGGTGTAAAATCAACAATATCAAATTCATTTGTGAAACAACTGATGACACTGTTAGTGCAGTAACAACTCCTCACAGAGAAAACATTGTATTTTGCAACACTAGTCACATAGTAAGTAAATCAGAGCGTAAGGTTCTGGAAAGTCAAACATTTGTTCACTAAATGTATATTATTTATTTCAATTCATGTAATAACACCAGCAAATGCACGGATAAGGAACAAAAGTATATTACTTACTGCAATGAAATTCATTAAATAAAGAGAATGAAGTGTTTATACTGTGCTTTGGCTGGAACCTGGAAAAATATTCAACAAATTCAGAATTTAGTGCAATTTAATCCTCTAAGGACAGATGTAACATACGTTGACCACAAATACTTTCACCATCATTTGAACACATTCATGCTAAGAGGTCACTGTTAAAAGAAACATCTCTGTCTGAACAAAATGGAAATCATGGCTGGCACAGGTACATGATAGAGCATTATTTGTTTAAGGAAATTCCTCAGCATAGAAATGGTGTGAGAAATAACATCTTTAAAAGGCTACTGTATAAACATATGTACATATGGATATACTCACAGTGAACATTTTGTTTAAGGTTAATTACACACACACACACAAATTTAATGCACTTTACGTCTAGATCTTGGGTAAACAATGCTCTGGGCCTGTAAAACTGGGGCAGAGAATGGAAGCAACCAAAACTGCTTCAGTGAAGTAGAGCAGTGTTTCTCAAACTGTTCTGCAGGATACCAGGGATCCCCAGAGAGGATGCAAAGGTTCCACACAAAAAAAACTGCCTAATAGCAAATGGCATTTTGCAGTACTACCACTTTCACACTAATAGTCAACTTCACATTATTGCTTTTTAACTTTTTTAAGTCACAGCAGGCCTTTGCAGAAACAAACTTATTCGTAAATGGGCAGACATCATTCATTGTTGTCTCAACTGAACAATCTATGCTATTCACCCAATCAGATAGTGTTTATTGGATGCATGCAGTGTACTTTACTATAGTTGAATTACAACAATGTAAATAACTGCTGAATATGTCCTGCTTCCAACACATTTTTACAGTTCACACCTCCATCGTTACAACTAGGAATGCTGCAGTGTTCATTATTTATGAATGCAAGATGTGAAACCAGTGGACATTTCAGAATGAAAGACGGAATGTTGTAAAACAAAGTAACGGCAATCCAACAAATAAGAAAAAGAATATTTTAATTTCTATAGAATCATATAAAAATTTTAGAATGGTTACCAACCTAGGTCTAATTTGGTTACGATGGAAATGGTTATCTGCATGTAGCTTTGAACAATATTCTGAATACATGGAAAAATTACTTCCATTAACTATGGTATTTATATGGGGATAACAATGATTGTCAGACAAATACATACAACTGAATCATTAGTACTTCAGCCTGCTTCCTTCTGATGAATTTCTAAGGAAAAGTTCACAAGGCATACATTGCCAAATTCTGGCAGATACAATCCAAGCAGAAGACAAAGCCTTCCATTCTGATGTCCACAACCGTATTACATTAATTCTATTTGGAATGAGGAATAAAAATGCCATAGGAACAGAAGGAATCTATTACTGTACCTATCTGTAAACAAGACAGGCAATGTGCATAAAACATAACATTGAGGCACGTGCAACCACTGTTGCTATGGGAACGTAACAAGTATTACATATTCTAAGTGTGCGTCTGTAGCCTTTGGTACCCAGCATACAATGTGCATGCACCATATCGTCATCTGTGGCCTGCCCAGCTCTACAATATTCTTCTACATTATCTCATAAACACATGATTTTTTTTAAAAAACGTTATTGAACATAAAATGTACGTTTTGATTTCCTCTACAACTTTTGTCTGAAACATTTCTCATTATAAGAAAAACTGAACAAGATATAATCAAAAATGTACATTGGTCTTCATGTACAGTACCCATTATTCTTGTCAAATTTTCATGAAACTTGAATTTTCTTGAAAGATTAAAAAAATACTCCAATGTCAAATTTCATGAAAATCCACCCAATGGAAGCCAAGTTGTTCCATGTGGACAGACATGACGAAGCTAATAGTAGCGTTTAGCAATTCTGCGAATGCGCCTAAAAAAATGGGAGAACTGTCCATAGTAATTACTAAGGCTATCACTGTCATCAACTACTTAAAAACTATAGTATCCAACAATGTTTAAGGTTCTTTGACCCTGTAAGTTGATACAATTATCAGGGAATCATCAACCTACATTTTAACATAATAGTCTATTTACTGTATTTTGCAAAGGTCAGACAGTGATTAAAGATGTGAATACAATGGCAAAATACATCAGCTCTGCATGTATTCCTCAAGAAATTCACTGATTCATACTTGACAGCAATATTGTTCACCATTTCTACGAATTTCAGTTGACCAAGGGAGAAGCTGGGCTACATAAAATATGTTGATATCAAACCTATAGCAAGGTCCCTATAAGTAAGCACTTGTCTTGTTCATTTCATATTCAAAATATTATGAAACAAAGATGCTTTAACACCACTGCTTTAGACCATGATAAAAAGATCCATGAAAATCAAGAGGGACAAGAACTGGACACACACTTTATGGTCTACACTGACGTTACTTTATCGGGTTTGAAGATACTTGAAGATACCAAAAACAGAAACACAGAAACTATTAGACATTGGTAAGGAGAATGGTCTAAAAGAAAATGCATAGAAAACTAAATATATCTTCATGTCTCATCATCTGAATACAGGACAAAATAAAATACGGTAATCCCTCAGTTTACCAGCTTAATTCATTCCTTGAAAACTGCTAGAAAGGCCAAGATTCTTCAAACACAGATTAATTTACCATTATCTCATTCATTCCATTGGCATGTGCAGAATGTGATGATTTCTTGTCGTTCTCAGGAGCTTCTTCCATCCCTCTCTGTTATATACTCTTTCCTTCCACCATTTTCCACCAACTAGTCTTCCATCCTCCCTCACTTCATATTGCCATCTATTTCTTGGTCTACCTCTCAGCCTTGTTGCTTCCAAATTCATATATATTACTTTTTTGGAAATTCTATTTTCTTCCATTCTCTGTACATGCCCAAACCAACATAATCTATTAAACCTTATTATCTCTGTTATAGTAGATTTTTAACCCTTGTATAAATTTTACCATTACTTCCCATGTTATAAATTTTGACTGATTCCAGAGGGCAAAAATTTCCCCAAACACATGAAGTTCACCTTAATAAAGCAAACAACAGCACATCAGTACCAAAAAATAATAAAATGGTCAATTATTATATTTAAATAACACCATTAGTCATTAACCTATCCATAAGAAATAGTTACATAATTATGGTAGTATGGAACACATCAAAATTAGGTACCAACCTTATCATAAATAATACACAATAATTCCTTAAGATTTAGTAGATTCAATGTGATTAACAGTGAGAAGAGCAAACTTCATAACAAGAAGAAGAGAGACTGCACAGAGTGATCAGGGATGCTATGACATTCTGTGCATTTCAGAAGATTCGTGAACAGCCAAAAACCAAGAAGGGCAACAGGAACAATGAGCAGTTTACAAGAGGAGGAAGCTCAGGTAGGTTTAAAATGGATCAAAATAAAACAGTGTTAATTTGTGCATCTCCGGTAAGTAAAAACATGTGAACTGACTGTTCACATATTGAGGGATTACCGATCCTTTTAAAAGTTGATAAGTTCAAGTAACATCTGCAGAGGGCAGCAGTAAATCTTAATTTCATTCATTCATGAAAGCATTAATACTATCTAAAATCTGGAAATGCTTGCTTTGCTATCATTCAGTTCATAATCATCTTCCTGTCTGCTATCCAAACAAATTAAAGATGACAACATAATCCTCCTTCAGTTTAAGCTATAGACACTCTGGCCTGTTCCAGTTCAGAATTAACTTCTGATATATGTATGATTTTAACAGTTTTTTAATATTTTCTGTACATGGGATGCTATCTACCCATACAGACCAACATAAATACAGGAAGACAAGAAACATCCATGAACCAAACAGGATTCAAACCCAAGATCCCAGGGAACAAGTGGTCAGAAACCCTACAGCTGCTTTGACAGAATGAATAAAATATACAGAACCATTACTATATCTGTCACTATAAACAGGCATGAAACTTGGTCTCTTACGCTAAGAGAAGACATGTAAGAAAAGGATAAGAAGGCATTTAATAACAGGATGGTAAGGGGATATGAGGCTGCAGAAAACTGCATAACAAAGATCAACATTTGCACTCTTCAAAAAACAATACTGTGAGGATCAAGTGCAGGTGAATGAGATGGGCATGGGATGTAGCAAACATGGCAGGTAAAAATGCATAATAAAAAATGTTGGTTGCAAAACATGAATTGAAATTAAAATGGCCCACCCATAATATGGCGCAAATGGTTGACCACTGACAGGCTCTTGTGAATACAATGTTGAACCTTCAGGTTCCACAAGAGGCAAAGAATCTCTTAAGTAGCTGAGCAACTAAAAATTTCCCAAGGTGGACAATGTTATATGGAGTTAGTGCCATTAAATATAGATACCACCGAATGTAAACCATATGTGTCTATTTGAACTCCTGCAGGGGATCACTAGACCAAAATGGACGTTTTGAGGAAAATATAAATCAAAAGCCAGGCCAACAACAAAATGAGGAATGAAATGTTACTTCAAAAGACAAGAGTTTTAAACATCCACATACAAATCTTCTTCTGATTAACTTTTGGGCTGGTCTGAAGGAAGAGCTTCCACATATTTCAAGCATAGTTAAGTCACTGCAAACAAGAAAATAAATACTGAAAACAATACCATGGAAATGCAACAATGCATTCTATTTACTGTTGCACTATATCATGTCAGTGCCAATAATCTGAAAAATACTTAGGCCTTAAGGAAAAGGGCCCAATATTTCTGATTTTAACCTCATCTGGATTTTCTCAACGGGTATTTCATGAAGGTCCCAACACCATGTATCACTGAAATTTGTCTAATGGAAGACACACCAAAACGTGCACATACAGACGGACAGACATGACGAAGCCAATCGACACTTTTCGTGACAATGCAAACACGTTTACAAAGTAATTCCTCTAGCATAAACATGTCTGTGTCACACAGCATTCTTAAAGATGTGCAACAACAAAGAAGCAATACTGTAGCAGGCTATTTGCAGAACATGGCTGAGAATACAGTGTCAAACACTCTACCTGACTTCCAGACCCATATGAACTGTGAACAGATCCACTTGTTCCATCCTCTGAAATATGAGAGTAATCTCAACCTTTCATGTGTAGCATTAGAATAAGAAAACTAAAACTACAAAAAATAGTCCATTCAAGAGTTATGTAAAAATATTTAATTGCCAAAAGGATTCATGACTGCAAAATATTTGAGAAACACTGCTTGCTCTATACATGGCTGTACCATGTATACCTCTATAGAGTCAGGTCCACTGAAATTGTTTTACACCATGCCCGTTCAGACGCACCACAGACTAGCAGACTGATACAATATGGCACAAGTCTTCACCTCACAAGATAGGAACAATCTTGCACCACGAATGGCAATTCATGATGTTATTACAGTCTCAGTGATATTGTCTACAAGTGGGTCACTAGGAACAATGATAATAAACTGCTGGACAGTTCCAAGCCAGTCTCCTGATGGCAGATTGTCACTAGTTAGGTTTTCAGAGTGCCCCTGTACGCTGCAGTCTTCCTGATCTGATGATGCAGGTCGAGTACCTGTACAATCACAATTAGTAATTTCAAAATGATAATTCCAAAGGAGTTGAAAAATGTACACACAGCATAACACTTTTGGCAGGCTGACTAAATTTTGCTGATTTACCTCAAAAACTTTAACAGTTACAGACAAAAACATGATGGGAATAAAACATGCCTTTCATTTTTTTCAACAAGTTCACACTGATAAATATTTTGTGAGCCGCACTTGAGATGCATGCAGAAACACATTAAGATCTTCCTGTTGTTTCGGTTATCCATTTAAAACTGAAATGGGCGAACAAATTTTAGTTAAACTCCCTATTACCAAGT
>JGI20166J26741_11445586_pt1 | contig 13570 bp, 10 predicted proteins | sample TergutCu122P5_FD_26741 | JGI IMG/M metagenome (IMG submission 26741)
TACCCAACAGTCATCCTCACCGTAATACTATAGCCTATCATACCCAACAGTCATCCTCACCGTAATACTATAGCCTATCATACCCAACAGTCATCCTCACCTTCTCGTTATATACCCTGTTCTCACAAACGAGGAAAGGACGATGGAGTCACAGCTATATAACTGTTTAATCAGGAATGGAGGAAATCCCATCCCTAAACATGCCGGTCCAGAGGCTAAAGGTAGCAATCCTACTACTGGACTTACCCTGCTCTGGGCCCGTAACACATTCAGGGAAAATTTTAACCACTGGCGAGGCTTACGGAAAGAAGCTGAACAGATTTTTTTTAAACGACGACACGGATTTGAAAAAGGTATCATTATTTAAATATGCAACCTGGAATATTCGAGGGCTAGGAGAGAAAGAGGAAGAATCAGACAAAACTTTAAGCAAAAATAATATTAAAATATCAGTAATTACAGAAAGCAAAAAGAAATTGTAAGGAAATAAAGAGACTGAACACTATACCGTCATCTACAGTGGAGTGGACAGACACATCAGAGGCCGGTCAGGAGTTATGATATGGATCCACAAGTCAACACCAAATAGAAGAGACCACTATTAATTCCAGAAAAGCAGAGTTATTGAAACAAGACTGAAAACACAAAGGGGACACTTAACAATATTAGGAGTATATGGCCCGAAAAGTCAGGGATGAATTAAATGAAGAATTTTATGAAACACTACAGAAGATATTAGATAAAGTGAACAAAAAAGAGTACATAATGTTGATGGGGGACGCGAATGCTAGAGCTGGAAATAATAGGTTTGCTAACATAGTGGGTACAAATGGAGAAGCTACATTAAATAGCAACGTTATAAAACTGATAAATATTTGCACATTTAATAATTTAAAAATAATGGACACATTTATTAAGCACAAAGAAATTCATAAATTTGCTTGGGAAGCAAGAGGATGCAAATCAATTATTGATTACTTTATAACAAACACGAAGACTTCAAAGCTAATTCAAGACATTAAAGTTTAGAGAAGCAATGAAATAGATAGTGACCATTACTTATTTTGTGCAAAAGTAAATTTTCCACCGCGATTATTAAACAAGGGCAACAAAAGGCCCCATTAAAGCAGGAAGAATCTTTTAAAGTAAGATTGTTAAATGATGAAAGCATAAGATCGCTGTACACACAAACAGTGAAACTCCACTTAAACAATACAAAGGAAAATTAAATAGACATTGAGAAGGAATGGAAAAATTTACAAAACATATTAAAACCAGCAGCAAATGAAAGTCTAGGAACAATATAGGCGAAAATACTTAAAAATATGGAATGACCAAATAAAACAATTAATAGAAATAAAGAAGAAATCATATAAAAATGGCTGAATTCAAAGAAACTAGAAGACAAATTGGAATACAAAAAAATACAGCACTGGCCAAAAGAGAAGTAAGAAGAAGACGAAGACTTTCCTGGGACAAATCTGTTAAAAATTTAGAATACGAAACATACAGGACCAAACCCAAGTGTATAAAATTTTAAAACAAATTAGTAACGACGTAAAAGAAACAGCATGTATTCAAGGAAACATAGACGAAAACGTATTCCTTCAATACTATGAAAAGTTATGGAACACAACAAACATAAATGAATTAAAATTAGAACAAAATTCAGCTGATTACTTACATGCTTTTATAACTTCAGATTAACTAGAAAAGGTGTTAAAATTAACAAAGAATTGTAAATCCCCAGAACAGGATAATATTAACTCTGAGCTATACAAGTATACACCAGAAGAGTTTAAACTGAAGTTACTACAATTTTTAAACAACATATACAGAGAAAATCGCATTCCAAATGAATGGAGGAATGCCGTTATAACCCCAATATTTAAGAAAGATGACAGAAGGGAACCGAAAAACTACAGAGGAATTAATATTCTCAACACCTGTTATACGATATACTCTAAAATTCTTAATATGAAACTGCAGAACTACTCATAAGTATTTATGACAGAAACACATAATGGATTCCGAAGGGGACGGTCATGCACGAATCCAACATTTTGTCTTAAATTGCTAATTGAAAAAAAATGTAATTTAACTTTGAAACACATTTGCTGTTTATAGATTATGAGAAAGCATTTGATAACATAAAAAGAAAGATTTTATTTAACATTTGGAATCCAGACATATTCCAGACTCATTGTTAAAGGCAATAGTGGATATTTACACACAAAACAAAATATTTATAAAATTTAACAGCAATCTATCAAAACTGGTAGAAATTAATAAAGGAGTACGCGAAGGTTGCCCTTTTTCACCTACGCTGTTTAATATATATTTAGACGAAATAATAACTAAATGGCAAAAACAAGACATAACCGGAATTAAACTTTCAAAAAACCATTAACTGTCAACGCTGTTATTTGCAGACGATCAAGTCATAATAGCAGACACAGAAGATAACTTACAGAAAGCTGCGCATAAATTAAATCAAATAATAACAAAATATGGATTACTTATATCTGTACAGAAAACAAAATCGATGGCATTTAAAAGACGAGATCCAGGACGAGCTAAAATTGTAATAGATAACAAAATTATAGAACAAGTAAGCTGTTTAACCATTTAGGAAATATGATATCTTATGAAAAAGAATTGAACATTGATAACAAATTACATAACTATTTGAAAATTACAGGTATTTTAAATAATGTGTTTAGACCACAAAAGCCTTAAGAAAACAAGAATAAAATTATACAATACACTAGCCCTCCCAGTTTTGTTATATGGTAGTGAAACTTGGACTATTAAAGCAAGAGACGCCAGAAGAATAACAGCAGGATAAATAAAATATACGAGAAGAACAGCAGGATACACTTGGACAGATAACAAAACAAACACACAAATTACAAAGAAATTAAAAATAACACCAATTCTGGAAAAATTGCTGGAATACAAGAGAAACTGGATACAACATGTAAATAGAATGCCTCGTAATAGTTACCCAGGGTAATGTAACACTATTCTCCAACTGGCAAAACTTTGAAGAGACTTCTGGATACGTGAGACCGGAACGGGTCAACAAGTGGCCCAACTCCATGACAGATATACAAGTATGATGATGATCACTTCTATCTACGTACCTCTCCTTGAAGAGATTCCATCGCAAAATTTCTCCACTCATTTCACGAGCCTTACAACAGACTTACAGCCCATTTTAACTTGTGAAATTTCGGTTTCCCCCACGGTGTAGTTTAAGTCTTTGCTCTTCTGGGATATTACGCAGCATAGGTTTTAGTTCTTTACCGACGTTTCAGGACAACATAATTATCCCACCTTCGAGATCAAAGCAGACAGAAAAGAAACTGCTTGACCCTTGAAGATGGAAACGATATAGCCTGCGTAATATCCCAGAAGGGCACAGATCACATTTTAAGTTGCTTCGTTTAACAAATGCGGTATTTGTGAAAGTTCCTGGGTGAGTGGTTATATATTCAAGGCCTGTAGCTTAACTAAAGAGACAATTTAAGTTTTTGTTTTTAAGTGGACGAATAAGTTCCATATTGACGATTTTCGTTTTATAAAATTTAGATCCATTCCATACAAAACCATCAGCTCTATATTTATGAAAATTTCAGACATGCATAGCTGAAAGGGGGATAGGGGGAGGTGTTTTTGTTGGCAATTTTGTGGTCACTTGTAAGTGAGTTCTTACAATAAACGTCCGTGTGCCAAATTCCATGACTAGATCTTTTGTTGCTTAAAAATTCATCTGTTTTTGATCAAAACTGCTTTATGGGACACAGTCACAGCCTCATATAGACCAGCATATGTCAATATATGTCGATCGCCCCTCCCTGTAACCAGACTTTTATTCTATGGATACAGACGGATGTTTTCATTCTTTCAAAGCAGACAGACCGTGAAACTGAACACGTAGCTTATCTACGGTCTACGCCCATGGAAACCCTGATGGTAATTGCTTAGGCATATGTTCAATTTTACATGACTACCTTCAGAAGCATATCTATCGTTACGAAGGGTGAAAAGCCTATATAAACACGGTTAAGTGAAAACCCAATCTCACAAGGCTATACCAGTTTCAATATAGATTAATACGAGTACACAGACTTTCCAACCAGAACCATTACTCATTTACTGCAACACAGCTACTAGTTTCGGTGGACTTCATAACCATCATCAGGCTGTCAAATAAAAAAATTTTAAAAAGGCAAATTTCATACAAAGAATATATTTCATTTGCTTTTGTGAGATCCCAAAAATTACGCAGTAGTATTTAATATGTCCCCTTACTGTGTCAACTAGTAACTGTTATTTATGTAAACCCATCTATTTTAAAAACAACATGTATAAAAAATTTTAGATTTGGTATTTTATGAATCTTCAAATCAAAACTATGTTCAAATGTTGAGGTCTACTTTTCCTTTCTTCATTTTCCTAATTTCTTTAAAGGTATATGACGAAGGTGAAGTTCACACGGGATACGCAATCTCTCGTTATTGATTTCCCGTATTTCATGCCGCCCTCTACCTTCCTTCAGAATATTTTCCTGGGTCAATTCTGTAGTAAACAAACGTATTTTTGATGCGGTCTCCTGTTTCTAGATAAAAACCTCGTACTATCACCACATAAAATGACTCCGAACTCTACCAATGTTCGTATTTTTATACTAAAGTTCCATTCAGCAACACTATTAGCAGCTCATAATGTTCAGTGTCGCATGTAATGACGGATAGTGAATAATCAGCTGTGAAAGATGTGAAATCAAGCTGAGGTTCTGTACTTGCATGTGCCTCAAGTTACCAAGGTCGGCCATGAGAAGCCTTTCTCAAGACGGCTCATATCCTGGCCAAGACTGCAACCGACAACCTCTAGAATGTAAGGCAGGTGTTTCAAATCTTGATCGAAATTGCTCTTCGCATCCACGGGGAGATACCAAATGAGCGCAGGCCTCAAATGCACAGCGGCGGAAGCGCACATTGTGAAGCTCCTCTTATGCAACTTCCGCAAGTTTCTGTATCTCTTTCACTGTTAAACTGAGGTACTACGGAGAGACGGTAGTGGCATGTTTTAAGTTGGCAATATTCCACCATGTATCCACTTGCAGAAACCGGGAAAAGCCGTGACAATCCTCACTGAGGACCATCGATCTGCAGCTCAAGAACCGAAACTTGGATTTCATGAAAAAGGGGAAGTGAACCAAGAAGTATTGTTGAACTAACGCATGCTTACAGGTTGCACGATGTCCCTTAACAATTTAAAATTCATAATTATGACAACAGCTGATAGGACAAGGTAGTGACAAGATTTATTCTTCTTAAAGCCAAGAAATCGCTAATACACCAGTGAGTTCGTCTAGATTTTTATCTCGACATGTCTGACTGGTTGAGACGAACGAGTTGTTTGGTGGAAATGGTTCTTTTGTGTGGCTCTCTCCACGGAACACCACCCCCCCCCCTCTTACCGCAGGGTCCACTGCCCCCACGGACTCCAATCAACTCACACAAGGCGCTGCTAATTCGCCACGGTTTTACAGAACAGCGCGACAAACTCCTTACAAAAAACATCAAATAGTTACAGGTATTTCTCCACATCAAAGAGTACATTTTTCCTTTTTGGAAGGAGATTTGATGTAGTGTAAAGTGCTCCATTAAAGTGCACGCCATGCCTCTCGTGTATGTGCAGATTGTTCTCAAACTGGGCAAAGTCAGTGTTTCGAAGGGCAAAGCGGATTATTTGATACATCTGAAATGCACTGTTTCTTGAAATAAATCCGTTTCGTCATTGCCTCCTTATGAATATTATAAATAGGAGGCGGTGCTGATAAGTCCTTAGCTTCACCTACTTACCGCTGTCGTAGGACGGAATCGACAGTGTCGTTGGAAAGAGGGGTCTGTTCATGTGCCGAATTGCAAGTCTTTTATCGTTACAGAGGCTGAAAGGAAGCATGTCAGGCGGCCCGCAAGATATCAACAACATCGAGACGCGAGCTGTCATCAATTTTTTTTTTCTGCAAGGCAAGGCGCCGAAGGAAATTCACACCATTCTGACATAAACATTAGGGGAACATGCACCATCGTATGCCACAGTAAAAAACTGGGTGGCCCAGTTTAAACGTGGTGATTTTTCCAATTGTGATGCGCCTCGTCCTGGACGACCCAAAACAATGACCACCCCGGAGATTATTGATCAAATTCACGAGCTAATCTCGGAAGACGGCCAGATTTCGGCTAAAACAATAGCTGAGTAACTGGGTATCTCACGTGAGCGGATTGGGTCCATCATTCATGAAGATTTGGACATGTTGAAGCTCTCCGCGAAGTGGGTCCCGAAATGCTTGAACGCGGATCAAAAACATCAACGGTGCCAGATGTCTGAGCAAATTCTGGAATTTTTTCGGCGCGATCTAAATGATTTCCTGTCGCGATTGGTGACCATGGACGAAACCTGGTTATATCACTATGACCCGGACACAAAGCAACAATCAATGGAGTGGCGGCATAGGGACTCACGCCGCCCCCAAAAATTTCGAGTGCAAAAATCCGCTGGAAATCTCTCACCTCGATTTTTTGGGATCAAGACGGCATCCTCCTCATTGATTATCTTCCAAAGGGTCATACTATCAACTTGGAGTATTACTTATCTCTGCTGGTGCAATTGAAGGATATTTTGAAGGAACCTCCCGCGGGAAGGTCACCAAGAGGGTCTTGTTCTTGCACGACAATGCCCCGGCTCACCGGGCACTTGCAACCCAGAAGAAACTGGCCTACCTGGACTTCCAGTGTCTTGATCACCCAGCCTATTCTCCGGATCTGGCCCTGTCGGACTACCGCCTGTTCCCTGGACTGAAAAAACAATTGGAAGGTCGCCATTTTTCGTCCGACGCGGATTTCAATTTTGCCGTGGAGACCTGGTTGGACGAACAATATTCTGATTTTTTTTGAGTGGCTTGCAAAAGTTAGAGCAACGGACTAAGAAGTGTATTGAGCTTCGTGGGGAGTATGTTGAATAAATCCCTAGTCTGGTCGCTATAGCTTGTTTCCTTCCTGGTCGGGATAAGGACTTATTAGCACCTCCTCGTAACTAATGGAAAGGCAAGGAAAAATTCAGGTGGAAGTCCTCTATACACGAATGTGTCTGTCGAACACATCCGACGATTAACGCCACCTATCAGTCACTGACAGTTTTCTTATTGATGAAAGTATGTACATGTCGGTGCCATCTTACAACACCATCTGTGAACCACTATCACACCTTTCCAGTGAAAGCATGTACATTTCGGCGTCGTCTGATAACTAACATCATGCGTCAGTTCCCGGAAGTATCTCACAGATGAAAGCATGAGGTCACGCGACCCTCTCTTCTCTTTATACACCCTAAAATTCATTACCGTGCTCACAACAGCCTGCAACTGGCCCCTATCCTGAACACGGTCCACACACTCAACATCTGCTTGAATTTTACCCTCATCTGCGCCTAAACCTTCCATGTGGCCTCTTCCTTGTATATTTTATGATTAAAATTCAGTAAGCATTTATCATCAAAACTAACCTACGCGCGCTACATATGCCCCAGCCACGTTACAGTACTCACATTACAACTCCCACTCAGGTAATATTGTCGTAAGCCCCTGCTCTGTGTACTTCGCACCAACTTCTTATACATATGACACAAATGACGAATAGGGTAAATATTTTGTGAAGTCGGCTCCATGATTTACGTGCCACACTGTTAGAAATTTTCGTATGTTACTAAATATGTGCTAATGACTGAAGTTTTGACCGGCCATCCGAAACCGTGGCGCCACAATTAGCTGGTTGCTCATTCTTTCAATAACTGACAGTACTGGGTTGTTTCTCCAAATTACCCCCGTTCCAGGAAAACATAATCGATCATCTGTAGGTAAGCGAAAAATTAATTAATGTTAGGAAAGAAATGACGTCGCTGTACAGCAGATCCCTCAACAGTCACACGCTAACTTTTCAGTACCTGAGGATAGACGGATTGTCCTGTAAACTGCGTACAGACAAGTGCATTGTGGCAGACAAGCCGGCCGGAAACAGAGCACATATGCATCACCTACTTTAAAACCTAATTGTCTGTCCATCAGCGAATCTATCCATCCATCCATCCATGGATACATTTCCTACAAAAGCACTTCACATCAACTGGCAGCCTTTTATTAACCTAGCGCGGAAGTCGGCTGAAAAGCACAAAAAGCACAGCATATACACAAGAAATGAGACAAGCGGATTCACTCACAAAGCAACACATTTTCCAAAATACTAATTTGCAACATTCTCACAAATTACGCCTAACAGACAGAATGACACTTTTTAAATGCTCTTTACACCGAGACGTCCAAAATGACGCCCGCGGGCCCATTTAGGCCCGTCTGAAGTTTTAGAAAAAAGAAACTCCAAATTATGTATAGTAGGTCGGTACGGCCTAATCACCTGCCTGCAGATATTTTTTAACATCAATGCTATCTTTAATAGGAAAAAATCGTTCCATCTGCAACGGATTGCAACCAACTCAGCTTCAATTATTTAGACAGCATATTGCATTTCGTTGGATTTTATTCCTGATAGAACTCAATGCAGTGACACCTGAGAAGTCTTATAAAAATTACGTAATTTGCTCCTTGATAATGTAATGTATACTCTTATATTATATTGTATTATATTATATTATATTATATTATATTATATTATATTATATTATATTATATTATATTATAATACATTCCTGTTTATTTAAAAAGCGGTTGCTTGATTAACCTTTGTGTCATGTGCGGCAAGACATAACGCAGGAAGAATTCTTTCACAAGAGCATTTGGAAGGAATATTATAACTAGATGTGCAGACCTTTTTTACTACTAAGACATACATTTTATGTGTCATCATTAAATGTTTTATGTAGGTGCGTCTTATACGCACTCGGTTACTAACGCCCGTATATTCCAGTGGTAATCACATCCTCTCACCCCGTGTTGAATCATCCAATACCTCATATGTTTTTGATGTCTAGTACATAATACAGTAGAGCTCTACTTTTCCGGATCACCAAATATCGGATCGGCTTGGCCTTACGGGAAAATTTGTTGAGAATTCTACAAAACTAACTTGCCTTGAAATTATCGGTTATCGGATCAAGTACAGTAAAGTGTTATGGCTTTTACAACTTCAAATCAGGTGTGGTCGAAAGTTTTATAAGCAGGCACATTCTGTAAATAGTAACAGCCTAACTTTAAACTGCCTATGTAGCCCATTACCAAAGGAAAATCCAATTATCCCGATTTTCTGCATATCCGGATGGCTCGCCGTCCCAATTAATCCGGATAAGTGGAGTCCTACTGTAATTAAATACAGGAACAACTTTACTTTTTCATCATATCCGATACGAATCTCATCCGAATGGCCTTGTCCGCGGTGTCCCTTGTCTCTAAATTCTCACTCGCTCTAAATTTCAATCCCATTATTCATTCATGTAACTCCTACAACTGATACAATGAGATAAATAATATAACTGAGCACGCTTGGTGCACCCTAGAGGCGGCCTGAATTTTTTGGAAAAGAGACCTCATATATCTTCCCGGATTCGAAACACGGTTCCTCGATTTTGGCACTATACTAACTCAGATATTCCAGTTCCCTAACGTACACAAACTAAGAATAAAATTAAATTATATTGTAGAATTTAAAATTGAAACTTATCTTCTTGTTATAAGTGTATCCAAATTCATGCACTAGAGTTCTACAACAGCGTAAGGACGGATTGTAACAGGCACTTTAATAGGCACTCCGCGGGTATGCGAAAGTTTATAAAAATAAAACTGTAGTTATAGATATTATATAGCACAGACATGAGGGGGTAGGCTGGAGTCGAAGCTACGATTTCCGCATTCTTACAACATGGCACAGGAAGGTGCACGCTGTGCTTCACGCTCTGTAAGCCCTAATCTTTGTGTCTATTAAATGCTTGAATGCGGCTCAGAAACTATGATACATATAAAAAGTCCAGCGCTCATTCTGACAAATCGATCCACCTATTTTTCGAATACAAAAATGCGAAGACCACAGAAAAGTTACTTAAAGGTCAGAGATGGCCGAGTACGTCAGATGACATACATTGTTATTGGTCCATTTTGTACTGAGTGACCAGATGTTGAGCCTCTCCACACCGTTTCTGATTCACATCACAGTACGGCAGTTAACAACAATTTCACAAAATTCTTATCCGTCAAACAACAAATAGTTCATCACAGTGAACCTAAAAAACAGCTACGCATTTCGGCTTTTAATTAAGCCATCATCAGGCGGTACAACATCTTATAAAAAGGCAATACAGGTAATATTCAAGACTGAGATCTCAAAATTATCAACGAATGTGACGATTTAGATAGTATGTTTCATTTTACTTACACTGTTGTACATTATACTTTCACATGAAAGCTTGTAACCTACAGCCTGACGATGTTTTAATTGTAAGCCGAAACATGTACCTGTTTTTAGGTTCTTAGTATCAAATATATGTGTTTGACGGTCAATTAATGGTTCTTTAGATATTTAAAACTTCGATGGGAAAAGAATGCAAATAATCAAATGAAGTGAACAAAGCATCATGTGTACCAAACGGCTTCTCCTTAACAATGAACAAAAAATTAACCAATGCAAACAAATATTATCCTAAAAGAATGTATCTGGAAAAAATCCTCACCCAGCTTCAGTAATGTACTATCTTAGGGAACATGCCGCAGCCCTGTAGTTGCGTATTGAATGCTGACGTTCGAGGGGGGGCGTGTTGCTTTCATCTTTAGTTAGAAGAGCGAATCAGTCCTACTGTTAAATTATGAAGTTGGAAGCAGCATGTCCCTCCAAAACAATGGCAGTCACTTGTCAAAATATATAATTTTCAAATTCATACAGATTCAGAAAATTTTCCCGTCTTCAGCAATGCAATTCTACGCGTTATTTTGTGTGGTCAGAAAATTGTTGTCTCCCCTTACAGGAAGAACAGAAGAACATTTGGAATATGTGAAAATAAAATGCCAACTAGATGCAACAGAGGTTTTTATTGCATATCTTATTGCTTGCTCAACATGTTTTGGGGCATCACTATGCCCATCATCAGGAGCTCAAGAGTATTATACAGTGGTTGCTGCGTGTGGTATTTTGTGCTGTGGTTTTTTCAAGTACCTGGTCTGGTGTGGAGCTGAGGGTTATGCGTCCGGTTTGCAGGATGCTGGTAAACCAGCATACTGCAAACCGGACGCATAACCCTCAGCTCCACACCAGACCAGCTACTTGAAAAAATCACAGCACAAAATTCCACACGCAGCAACCACTGTATAATACTCTTGAGCTCCTGATGATGGGCATAGTGATGCCCGAAACACGTTGAGCAAGAAATGAAATCTGCAATAAAAACCTCTGTTGCTCTAGTTGGCATTTTATTTCCACATATTAACGACGATACACGGTCAAAATCAAATCAAAATTGGGATATTGGATACGTGAAATGTGTATTGATGTATGTGGGTATGTAAACAATGACTAGACTCCGTAGTGTCCAATGCCACAGTTGCTGGTGGCAGATTCTCAGATCTCAGATTTACAAACAGTCGATAGATTTACAGATCTATACTATAGATACTGTAAGAGTTATGTGGAATGTTCAGTGACTTCATCACCAAGAAACTAACTCCACTAAACGGCATCTAGATGGAAAGCTAGTAGTTCCTCAGGTCAGGGTCGAATTAAGTTATTTGGCGCCCCCTAGGCAGTGAAAACATTTCCGCCCCTTATTTCAAGCAGTGTTTCTTTCAGGGGGTGGTATTACCTCCCCAGATAGAGTCAAACACCACGCCTCCCAGTCCCAAGACAGAAATAACAAATATTTTATTTTATATATTGAATTTATGGGTTCGTACCTATTGTTCCGGCTTGCGAGGATGCGACACGCGTGAAAAGGAGATTGTTATTTGACCGTGTTGGTGTTTTCATGGCAGATATTATTTTTGCTCTCTGAAGTTTACTCTTATGTTTATAAACGAAAGAAAACGAAATGGAAATACCTATTTAATTAGTAACTTTGACAGCTTAGAAGCCGCCCCTTCAAATGTACCGCCCTAGGCAGCTGCCTGGTCTGTCTAGGTCTAAATTCGCCCCTCACTCAGGTGGTTACGAAATCACTCTTCGTGCATGGAACATGATGAATCCCTATCATGTTTAAAAGAACTTATTATTTTACGCTATCCTGAACCATTTAAACCCATTCCACTCCATTAACCCTTTACAGACGAAGCGCAGACCGCTTTATTTAAATCCCCAGTCCGTACCGCGCTGTAAACACTTTTCATCTCGGCTATAAAAACCAATCAGTTTATGCTGTAAGTGACACAAGTCGCTGTTTGTTCTCAGATACATACAAAACACATAAATACAGTGTGGGCAGAGCGTACAGTTGTTGAATGTTAAATTGATGGTGCATCACGTAACCGGTAAGCTTTAAAAAGTTAAATACCATTTATCTAATATGCATTTTATGCGATCCTACCATCCCTAGTTGTCTCATTCCTTTCAATCTTGCCAACTAAAATTATACAGGCATTCTCTTACTCACATGTGGCACGTATCTTTCCCATTGACCTTAAACTATGGACTTAAAGGAATGTAAAGTGCGGGCGCTTGGGCTGACCAAAGGATAACAGCAGTATCTGGAATAGTGATATTATTTAATAAGATGTTGGGGACAAATATCAAGGTCTGATGATAACATTGTGTAATGAAATGTATATCAGTATGTCACATGGGCTCTTGAAAAAGAATTGATTGAGGATTGTCAGGTGTTAAAGTAAATTAATATTATGGGTTAATCTAATGATTAAAGATTTGTCATGTTCAATTAGTATGGGGAAACCCAGAATACAATCAAGATGGGAGAACAAAAATATTTCCTCAAACGATAAACCTTTAGTGCAACAGTATAGCTGTCATATGGGTTAAGTTTCAAAACTTTATATTAAAACTTTCAATAAAAATTAACCTTTTGGAGCCGGAATTTTATATTTAAATTTTAGTACATCCTGTATTTAAAATGTGAATAATACAGGAACCAAAATGGTAGCATTATAAAATAAACGGCATTTTGAGGAGAAAAACGGAGATTATGCATCATGTTTAAAATATTCAGTATGTATATTTGTTGAATAAATATTTAAAATGTAGCGTCTGGAGGTTAGCGCTGCTGTACGATATATATATATATATATATGTCGTTAGGCTTTAAAAGGTTAAGAGACGAAATAAAGGTGCAGTTGTCCCTGTCCAAGACATGAAGGCATATGGGGGAGTGGCAGTATAGCTCCACTCATTCTTAAACTTGGCACTAGATGGAGCGAGTGGTCGATATCATGTCCATCCACATTACTCCAGGGAAAGATCCATGGTACCCACTGAATAGGAAACTGGGTGGGCCTCAGAGCAATTCTACATGATTTGGAGGATAGAAAAATCCCTTGTCCCTCCAATGATTCAAACACCAT
>JGI20166J26741_11445697_pt1 | contig 13570 bp, 4 predicted proteins | sample TergutCu122P5_FD_26741 | JGI IMG/M metagenome (IMG submission 26741)
TATGCATTTATCTGGCGTCCATGTAAATCATGTTCAATTCTCGATACAAATGTTTCCCACCATTGCCTTTTAATTTTTCTTGTTTCTCTTTTCACAATTGTTACTAACCTTTTTTATTCTATTTTATCTGTTTCAAAACGTGTTGCTAAATACTGTAAATAGACCTTCTTGTTTTCAATCAAGTTTTTAATATCTTCATTCCATAGAATTAAAAGCCTTTTGTGTCTTCTCTTTTTCCTTTTGCCTAAAGCTTCATTCGCTGCTTGTTGTAATGCATTCTTTAAAGTTTGCCCTTCTTCGTTAATATTAAGGCTTCATTGTGAATGCCTCAAATTTTGCTCTAATCTCCTCCGATAAAGTAATTTTATACTAGGGTCCTCTAACAAATGTACCCTAAAAGTTTCTTCTTGTCGTGGGGTTCTTTTAATAAATGTGTGCCATTTATGAGGTAAACAAATTTTAGAAATTTTAGAGTAATGGTCTTTAGAAACTTCGTATCCCCTAAAAACTTTATCGTCGTTTACTAAAGGCGATAATTTCTTGTTTGTTAAAATGTAATCTATAATAGATCCATAACCTCGAGCACTCCACGTAATTTTATGAATTTTTTTTATGTCTAAAGAATGTGTTCGTTATTTTTAATTCATTTACTGATGCAAATTCTTTTAGTTTGTGTTCATTATTGTTAATAGTGTTTTCATCATTTGTGCCCAGGATTCCATCAATAGGGATTTTTCCAACTCTTGCGTTATAATCTCCGGCGACGATACTGTAATCGTTTTTATTTATTTTGCCTATCTGATCTTGAAGAGTGTCATGAAATTCTTCTGTTTGTTCACTTTTTCCCTCTTCAGGGCCATAAACAGCTAATAATGTTAAGTATCCTCTTTGTAATTTATATCTTAATTGAAGAATTCTTTCATTTACAAACATGTAATTAAGTATTCTCTTTTTGAATTTAGTTTTAGTCATTATTGCTATACCTGCAGCTGCTCTTTTATTTATTTGGACACCACTGTACAATACAATATAATTTTCCAACTCTTGCGAACCCTTTAATTTCTTTTTTGTTTCTGGTGTCACTGCTATATCTACATTTGCTTTTTTAATTCTTCCTGCAGCAGTTTCTCCTTGCGATATAAAATATGACATTCCTTGTCTTAGTCGTCATGTGTAAATCAGTCCTGTACTTGCTCTGGAGATTCTGAGTTGAGTAGGGTGTCCTCAGAATGGATAACCAGTCCCTCGCCGAGTAAGTTGGGTGGTAGCTAACCTCCGAGCCTCCAAACATGCCTGTTTTCTGTAGGGATGTTCTCCTTTAGCCTAAAGTCTCGGTTCTGAGGCGCTGAGAACTCACCTTCATCCTCTCCTCTCTGCTACAACTAAAGTTGCATTGCCCAGGGATCACGAGTGAGGACGTGAGGAAGTCGGATTTTCTGGCAGAATTGACCGATGTTATGTCAGACGGTGTTGCCCAAGATTTGTGGCTATTATCTCTCGGCATCGATAATAACCCTTGGGGCCAATACCAGCCAGTACCTTATATGACTCGTTTTCTGTTACATTTTATTCTATTTAAACCAAGCCTCAGCTCTACGTGGTGCTCCTGTTGGCTGGTTTCTTGACCCCAACACAAACCTGCTAAGAAGTTGTTAGAATTAAGTTAATCTTTAAGCCTCAATACATGAAGCAATAATTTCTAAGCATCTAAATTCCTTCGTTTAAACGTTTTGTTTAAATAAGAAATAAGCCTAAAACATATATATATATTGTATCCAGCACCTTCAGTTCTCACGGTGTTAACATTACGGCTAACAGTCCTATTTCGTGCTCGGAAGCTAGCTTTTTCGATTCGCGGCCTGGAGGCATAATGACTTGCTTGATATGGTCTGTGATGTTTGTTGTATGCTCCTGGAATGTGCTAAAATTACACCTTATAACATGTAAGACATAATTCTCAAAAAGTCATCCCAAACTCATTCACCCTAACTTTAAATATCTATGCATTATGGCCTGTGCACATTCTAATAATATGATATGATGTGATATGATATGGTATTGATTTACTGCAATTGGGTCTCGACGGTGGCAGTGGTCGGTACACTTGTACAAAAACAGGAAAGAGACAGCTATATACAAAAGAAGAGACAAACCACAAAACAATACAATAGCACAGAATACACAAAATAGAAAACAAACATACAAAACAAGAAAACTAACATAAAAAGAATATTAAACAACATAGGTCGAGTAATTAGAAAATAACAAACAGAAGCAAATAATAATGACACAACGTACTGCTCAGAAACTACGTACATACATATATACATACAGCTACATAAATATAAATCAGTGATATACACACATTTCACCAAAAATTTGCACTTCACTTCACGTCACTTCACTTTGGTGCACTTCACTATAATTCGTTCATAATTTTTAAATTCCCTCCACTTTTGGACGTTTCGTCACCACTCTTCAAAAACCCTTCACTTCTCACTTATAATTACTTTCCTAACATTCTTTCTAAAAATATGTGATTGACAGGGGAGAGGCAGTTGGATCCACAGTTGGATTTTCCCATTTACAAAGGAGTTCCCTGGCCCTAATTTTACGATCCTGATCATCTCTTCTCAAGTAGAATAGACCTTTTAACCTTTACCCTATAAAATTCCACGCCCGTTCCGCTCACCAGCATCTAAGCCTCTATAATTGTGCTGCCATTAACAAGTGTGTCCGCTCAGCCAAGGTCTGAGACTCTGTAATTATGCTGCTAATCACAAGTGTGTCCGGTCAGCTACTGTTCGTGCCGTATTAAATGCAGAAATCGCAGGCAAATGGCGACATGAGGAATCGGACGAATATTGGCATTACAATTGTTTATTTCAAACAAGCTGTTGGAATGCACTGAACAGTGGAAAATATACTTAGCTAGTAGACGTCTTCAAAAAGAACTGCAGCATTTTTCGCGTCATTTATTAATTCATGTCAAGTACGGGCACCAAAACAAAGAATCTCTATATGACAGTGACACCCGGCGCCTTGTAGGTTGGCACTGATTCAGTATGTGTCGTAATCAGTACATGGTGTTGCTTCCCATTAGCAGTGGAAGATACGTTATGGTCACTATGGGGTTCACTTCATGGTTCCACATTGCATGTGAGAAAAGCAATGATAAATAAAATGAGAAAAGAAAGTTTGCGATAAATGAAAATAATGCAGTTAAACTTCTGAAACAAAGTTAAATAGATAATAAAAAAGGAAGAACTAAAAGGAGAAAGGAAAATAAATACGTTCAGAAATAAATGATATAACAAAATCTGAAATGAAGAAAGTGGTCCAATGGAAGATAAAGCTTGATACAAAAAAAAAGTCAAAATAAGCAAGCCTATTAAGGTACAAAAAACAAAGCAAAATAAAATGGGATAAAAGGGAAAGTTCACACTAGAAAAGGCTATGAAGACCCAGGGGGGAAGTAGAGTTATAACTGTACACTTTCTTTAACCTCGGCGCTAGATGGGGTGAGTACTCAACGACAAGCCTCTACTGCTTTACGCCCAGGAAACAGAACCGATATCCATTTTACAAGAGGCTGTGTGGGCCTCAGGACCGGTAAGGACGGGTGCTAAAAACTTACCCCTACCCGGATTCAATATCCGGACCATCCACCCCGTATCGTGTCGCCATACCGACTACGCTATTCTGGTTCATGATATAAAACGGATTATCAACAAAGAAGAATGGTCGTCAGAAAAAATAAGTTCATGTCACTGAACGAACTACCTCCGTGATTTCAATAAAATATTCGTCGTTAGCTGTTGCTTTGTTACGTGGGACCGGCAGCGGTGGCGAAGACAACATGCCTCGAGGTAAAAGCGTCAGAGACAGCAATAGGTGGACGCAGCTTACATAGCTGGCGTGGATTGATCTGCGAGTCATGCAGAAGCGCCGTCTTTAACACTGCAAGAACAAGGGTAAATCTACGCGCAGAACCGCCATTTGTAACACTGAGGGACATGGCATTTGGTACGCTGGTTTCATACTGATTACCCGACAGGTTTCTGTAAGGAATTTGACGTAGGAAACGCATTGGTGCCGCGGTTCTGTGAGGATATGGTTAACGGGAAAGAGTGAGAAGAGACTGGGAAGGAAACATTTAGGTTCTGGATTAAAAAATATGGCGGCACGCTCTGCGGGTGACCGACAGGAAACCCAGCATTCACTGCGGGCATTGCGTGACATCCTGCCAAGTGCTTTACCAGTGAGCACCGCACACAACAAGCATCACAAGTACAGACAGGCAGGTACAAGGAGATAGAAACAGACATGTCGCTTCCGCCTTCACAACAGCCGCCACCTGTTCACTGACCTAAAGCCAGTCGAATCCAGTTCACATCCCGACGCCATAGTCCTTACGTCTCGAAAGCGAATTTTATCCTCTCCTCCCTTCAACACTTGGTGTCCTTTCCTACGTGATTTCCATCACTCTGTGTGCCATTTGTTCCGTCCAGCTTTACCTGATCAGGCCATCAGTATCAAGAGAAGAGCGCATATTACAATATCTCCATCATTCCATGTCTTCCCGCCTTATGACGCAATAAGGAACAACATTTTATCTCACGACTCCCGAAGTAACTTTATTTACAGAAACCAGCAGATATTCGACGTGCAGTGAAAACATGTTTACTGGCAATTATGTGCTATCGTCGTTCTTAAACGTGGACAGTAAAGTCCTCGTATCAAATTCAGTACATTGCATAAAAAAGGCATGCAAGTCGTCGCATAGAAAATTGGAATAGCGGCGAGCGCTAAGCTGCCTGCCGTCATGCGAAAAGGTCTGAATGAAAGAGTGATGCGAGTTGTCAGATATAATAATGTCCCTGTAGCTTTTCATCCCTAACGAAAGGCATTATTCATGGTAACATTTTGTTTTTAATTCCTATGCTTTGCATTCACTGGTTACAGCATGTGATATATAAAGAGTGACAAGACATTTTGTATCGCTCAGCGTCCATCAACATTAACCAGTATCGATTGAAAGACAACTTAAAATCCAGCAATTTATTCAACTGATGCATGTTTCGCACTACGAATTCCGAAAACGGATTTCAAAAGATGATGGACTTTACAAAACAAATCTGTGCAATTCATAAAAAAACATGAAAATTATCGTGTTTTGTTTGTTTTGTTTCAGGTGAAATGCATGTAAATGGCGGTGCTGCATCTTCTTCTGACGTAAGTTATTCAATTGGTACCTCCCTGGTTCACGTCTCTGCCTAAACACCGGTCATTGTAACCGACATTTTGTGTTATTTCCCCATTTCCTCCGGACAAATTCTGTCATAGTTTCTCAAATTGGCAAAAAGAACTTCCTTCCACGTCCTTTACAATCCTTTGTTTAGTAATAATCATATAATTGGACACGCTAATTTGTCTCCTCTATCCTGAGCATGTTAAAATGCTACAAGTACGTAGATGGACGAAGCAGCCAAAAAATGGGCCTTAGAAACTTATGAAGTCAATCAAAATAAGGCACGATAACTTTCTAATGCCAAACTATAAGCACGCTTAAGTTGCATATCTATTTATTTACACAGAACACAGTAATTCTTTGTCGTCAGCAACCCGAGGATAGTCACACTCCAAAATCAAACCCACGAAAGACGAGTGGCCAGTTATTTATAGCCCAAAAATTTAGGTCATTAATGGCGACAATAAGACAAGGTGTTTCGGTGTCAGTAGTATATGTATGTATATATATATATATAGATAGATAGATAGATAGATAGTGTGTGTGTGTGTGTGTTTTGGTATGTGTTAGTCTTACATTTATTAATACTGTTTTAGTCATTCGTCATGATAATTTTACATCGTAGTTATGTTTCTTAAAATACCTATGTCGTTTTTGGAGCCATTCCGAGGCAGATGACACAAGCAGTGGCACTTCTCACGTTACCAGTGTCCGGTTCTAACCTCGGCCGGAGCACCGGCTGGCTAAGTCCGGCCAGCAACACCCCGAAATAATATAATGTGTCGGGCAATTACAGTCTTCTGACACTTCCTTTCCAATTCACTGTCGACGCTATATTAAGTTAGATACGAAGTTCATGAATCTCCATATTGGAGAGTTAATAACATTGTTTCGACCATTCATGACCGGTTCCGAAAAATCGGGATAGGATCACGTAGTTGGTTACCCGGCAGCTCCCAGTTACCTGCTGTACCTTACATTATGTACGGTTTACTACTTTCAAACGAGGTGGAGTGGGTGTGTTTATTTTTTAGCAACTGACTTACACAATTTTGGAGCGAGGACAATTTATATTTTCATTACTGATACTTCTTTAGTTTTTCGAGCCAAATAGGTGTTTTAACATTGAAAATCGACTTCAGTGTTTGTGATTCCGATATTCGTGATGGTTTTGCCGAAACGAATTAATCATGAAGAACGATATCGTGCTGTATGGCCAGTCTGAGTTACTAACAACGTCATTAAATAAACAGCAAACAGAAATTAATTGCTTCTATACCTCTGTTTTAATCACCTGCGTTAGTTTCCAATGTAGTGATTTGTATTTGCATATAGTTGTGTGTTATAATCCGTTTACATATGAGCCACACAATTTTGTTCTCCATTTGCAAATCCAAATTAATGTCTGGTGTCTTCCACGCACCTTGATCGGTCTCTCAGTATCAAATTAGGCTGACGCTCTTTCCGCTGCCTATTCTTGGGGGTTAAATCGCCCACATGACTTCACCTCGGGCAGCTGGAAGGTTTCGCTACTTCACTGTGCCTGGCTGTAAAGTTCTCCATTTCCTATAGGCTACACCAGTGTTTCCGAAAATTTTTTGCTCGCGGAACCCTTTTGAATTCGAAAAATAATCACAAATCCACACATCCTTGCTTACGTATATATAGAGTGTCCCGGTGATAGGTACCCGTAATTAGAAATTTATATCTCAGAACTAATTTTAGATAGCTACCAATACATACCAGTAGCATACGTAACAATGCATTGCATGATTTGACCTTAATTAAACTGACTGTCATTCGCATTTTGGACACAGGGCACTTCTTACGTAGATATTTTACCTGTAATACGAAATATACACATCGTCAATTAAAGAAGTTGCGCGATTATTTTTAACAAAAATTATTCCTTTAGTTACAGAATAAAGTCAACTTCAAAGCAGTCATTAGAGAACTGTATCTACAGATTCCCTTGGGAAATGGTCTCGGATCCCTTGGAATCCGCTTTTAAACTGTGTAGTGTTGACCACTTGCTAAATGTTGGATAGGAGTTGGAGAAGCAAGCTAGTAAGGGAGTAAGAAATACGCACACACCACTTTTCCTGTCTTTTCAAGAACATCCTCAATGCCTGAAGTTATGTGTTCCCAACAGACAAATGTTTCTGAAAGAGCTACAACGCTGCCTGGTAGTTCCGAGTTGAGCCAAGCAGCGACCATGCCGTGCCGACTGCAGCTGAGTTCAGCTAGTAAAATATTTGGGCATTACAATCCACTGAATTTGCGACTCGATGAGACGCTACCACGTCCTTAAACGTGGAATACCTCGGTATAACCATCGCACGAGAACGTAACGAGGACTCTGTCTGTGGGTCACGCTCGCCTCTACAAACAATTTCGCTTACAAAGAACAATTGATTTCCTTTTTCAGGATGCTTTTCTGGGAATTTCCTTGTCCATGTGGTTCCGTTCAGTATGAATCTTGCCCAGTACTGCTAGATACAACAGTGTGATGTGAGCCGAGATTGCGTAGTGGATACAGCGACTCGCTACGGGCTGGACGGTCCGGGGATCTAATCCTGGTGGGGGCGAGATTTTCCGCATCCGTCCAGACCGGCCCTGAGGCTCACCCAGCCTCCTATACAATGGGTAACCGGTCTTTCCCAGGGGTAAAGCGGCCGGGGCGAGGCGTTGACCATCTGAGGTTAAAGAAAGAGTAGAGCTATACCTCTACTCTCCCTCTGGGCCTTCGTGGCCTGTTCTATGCCGAACTTTTCGTTTACCTTACAGCAACCTGATGGACTGCGCACCTCCTCGCTCTGCCTGTAGCTAGCTGTGTATTTGAAAGCTAAACCACTACACACACAAACGCACGCCCCTGCAAAATTTTATCCAATTTTTTACACTGCTGTCGGGCGAAAGCTCAGTCTTTCTGTATGAAGGTTTGTCGAGTAGCGCTCAGCTTTCAAACACAAGATAATTTCTCAATAGTCAGTACCAACAAATGCACAATTAAAAATAAAATTTCACATACACTTCACTAATACTCCACATGTTTCGATTTTCTTCATATCTTCCTCAGGGAGTTTTACATCAAAAAAGCAAACAAAAAACACAGATAAATCATCAAATTATCAAACTTTAGTCCTTAAAGACTGTAGATGTTGAACCTGACATCTACAATTTTTAATGAGTAAAACTTTAAACCATTTAATTAGTCATCTGTGTTTTATATATACACACACACATATATATATATATATGTGTGTGTGTGTGTGTGTGTGTGTGTGTGTGCTTGTTTGATGTAAAACTCCCTGTGGATGATCTGAAGAAGATTGAAACATGGAGTGTTAGTGAATTATACGCAAAGTTGTATTTTAAATAATTGTGCAATTGTTGGTGTCAACTATTAAGTTTTTTATTACTGCGCGGATATGATTACTATTAACATGATGGGTTCTTAAGGGAAAGAAGTTGTTATTGAATTGCTCTGGATAAGGCCTGGTAAAATTAACAGTAAGGACTGTATCAGAAACCACTCGCACAAGATGGCCTGATACAATCATCAGTAATCACTGCACCACTAAATCACTTATTGAGTCATGTCCTGGATTATAGAAAGGTAATAAGCCATGTATTAGCAATAACTGACTTATACACTGCCCCCTTTTCTAGATTGGCCACTATTGGCTTGACTGAAAACTCACAGTGAAACTGACATAATTGAATCACTTTTCGAATTTCATACGAAATGCCCGTCACAGCTTATTTTCCGGAATGTGAACTTCACGGAACAAAATTAACTTATTACAGAAAATAGGTTATGAATTCCGTTTTCTCTTAAACCAAAGCAGTCACGTGACACTGTTCTCTGCAGTAGGAGCTAAACATGCCATTTCTTGTTGCTGTCAACAATCGCTCTGGAGATTTAAATCTGAAAACAAAACAGCTGCTAATACGGAATCAATTATATAACCAAACAAGTTTTAAATAAAGTCAACCTTCAAAGAATTTTCGCAGTAAAATTCGTTGAAGTAATTTTACACGGGCAATAAAATTACAAACGCAGGGTGTTCAGTAAAAGCATTCCCTTCGAAAAACACGTATTTACTGTAAGTTTCTTATTGGCGTCTGCATCTTGAAAAATAGTTTCTTTGCGGTTCGCTTAGTATTTGGATGCTAGCGGTCTCTTGACAGCAGTACTGAATTTGTACAACTGTACAGTGTGCAATTAACATGAACTGCCGGCAGAAGTAATTCCAAGTGACACCAACATGTCAAATGCCCGCAGTATCACTTCAACAGCATGTCACAATTATTACAAACTCGTTTGCTTATTTTCGGATGATAAACATGCTCATTATAAATATCCACTTTCTTTAACTAAGGCCACCGTAACATAAGCTAGGCCAGCTGAATAAAATACCAATTTCATTTCCATATTCATCGTCATTTTCATTTCCATTTTTCCTGTCATCTCGTGAGGTTAAGAGCCTTCTGTAGCTTGCGTATGCTTCCGATATTTAGATTAATTAAAATGTATATGAGAAAGACAGAGAAATATATCTCAGGCGGAGTCAAAATTGCTCAAGGAGATCACATTGCGTTTCCAGGGTTTGCAATCAAACAAGAAGGGGCTTGAGTGTAAAATCCCCTTAATTTCAAGAAAATATATTCAAAGTTGTGCAAGTATGGAGAATGCTTTAGTTAGAGAGCTGCAGGTAGGAAGAACAAAACATGAAAATAAATACAGAAATCCTATAGCGTAAGGATGAAGACAAAGCCGAGCTTTGTGGCAGACTGTTGAAGGTCTGTGCAGTATGTGTTCCATCGAGAACAGAGGCACATCTGTCGACAGCCAGCTGAAATTTCTAACCCCATGAAATTTCTACACTCGCAAACGCACAACCTGTATTTAAATCGTTTAGTCACAGAATTTTAAAGCTCTTAAAGTCACGACTCACATTGGAACAAACATGCATGAGGCAAATTTGAAGTTATGGTGTACCGATCCCAGTGGCCGCGCGGTCTAAGGTGTGGGTCTACGGCCTCTCCCCTGTTGAGATTGTGGTTTCTAATCCCACCGGGGGCATGGAAGTGTCTGTTGTGAGTGTTAAGTGTTGTCAGGTAGAGGTTTGTGCGACGAGCTAATCACTCGTCCAGAGGAGTCCTACCGACTGTGGTGCGTCGTTGTGTGTGATCTAGAAACCTCGGTGATGAGGAGGCCCTGGCCCACTGGGGGCTGTTGCAACAAAGAGAAAAAGAGAAGATAAGTAAATATTGCTACTATTTCACGGTGTAATTGACCTATAGTTTTGTAGTGTTTATTTTAATAAATACGATTAAAATGTCTGAGCTTGAATTCTGTCACACAAGTTATGAAATGCAGAATAAAAGCTGCCTGGAAATCAATTGTAATGTGTGTCATCCCACGTTGTGCCAGTACAGTTATATCATGAAAAAATCAGTCTATGCACAACACCTTAGTAGGTTAATCTAACTAGCTACATGTCTTCGTTTGTCTTAGACAATCATTTCCAGGCTTCTGAACCTGATGATATTTGTCTGAGAAAACCGAAACATGTAGGTTTGTTAGATTACAAAAATAAACTGCTGTGTATAGAACGATCTCTTCAGCGATCTATGCCTGCAGATTTTCTCTCTTTATTGGATATGGAACGGGCATGCCTGTGCATTAAGTTTCTACCTCTGGTGTAGATTTCATTTAATTAAAATTCAGGACTGAGATCAGAAATGTATTAAAAGGGAAGGTATTAATCAACGGCAGTGTAGAATATAAAGAACCAGCTGACCAAGTAAGAACAAGAAGCATTTTAGCTATTAGCTTCGTCATGTCTGTCTGTCTTTCTTTCTTTCGGTCTGTCTGTCTGTCTGTCTGCCCGCATGAAACAACTCGACTCTCTCTGGAAGGACTTTCATACAAATTTATATATTTGAGTATTTTTCGAAACTCCGTCCAGAAAATTCAAGTTCCATTAAAATCTGACAGGAATAACAGGTACTTTACATGAAGACCAATATGTACTTTTGATCATACCTCACTCGATTCTTCTTAGAATGAGAAATATTTCAGACAAAATTTCTAGAGAAAATCAAAACACGTTTTATGTTCAATAACCCTTTCCGAAAATCGTGCCGTTTGTGAGATAATGCACTGCAGGACAGGCCAAAGGTGACAATACGGCGCCTGAGCTTTGCATTCAGGATAACTAAGGCTACAGACACACACTCAGAATGTGTAATACTATATTGTGTACGCGCCTCCATGTTACATTAAACGTACATTGCCTGTCTTGTTCTCATTTAAAGAGAAGCCGCGAAAACAGAAGAAAGTCATACCGCTTCAGAGGCAAATAAGGCAAAGCTGCTCCTGTGCAAACCAAAAAGGCGCATAAGGGGAGTAGATGTAAACATCCAATTATTCATGACCTCGAAACTAGAAAGAAATAAGTGGCGTGTTTCAGGCCCAGGCGCCTTTGTCCCATTGAACAGCAAGCCCAGCAGGACCTAGGGCTGGTTTGGGCGTTTTGAAGGGGAGATAAAACAACAAGAAATATGCATAGGATTATGGACACACTGAGAACACAGTACCGACTGCCACTGATACACATCTGGCTCATTAAAACCTATTAACTCACTAATTACTAACTGACTGAATTAATAATTTCATGGAGCAGAATCCTTCCTGAGAAACTAACAGGTCCTCAGCTAATCAATATATTCCCCACATTTTATGGACCCCAAATATTCATTACCATACTCACAAGCGCATGCCACCTGTCCGTATCTATCCAGTCGATGCTTCCCCGTCGCACTTCTTTAGGACCGATTTTAATTATATCCATTCGTCTACGCTTAAGTCTTCCAAATATTCTCTTTCCCTCAGGTCAACCCACCAGAACTCTGTATGCCCCGCCCAGCTCATTCATTATTTTTTTATTTTATCACGCAAATAACATTTGGTGAACAGTACAGATAATTAAGCTCCTCATTATGCACCTTTCTCCACTCCCCTCTTACCTCTTCCCTCTGAGGGCGAAATATTCTGCTCAACACACTGTTCTCGAAAGCCCTCAGCCCATTTTCCTCCCTTAATGTAAGCAACCAAGTATCACAGCCACACAAACAACACTCAAAATTACACTTCTGTACGTAATAAACTTTATATTTTTGGTTAGAAAACTGGAAGACAAAAGATTCTGCACTGAGTGATAGCAAGCATTCCATGACTTCAATCTGGGCTTAAATTCTTCAAGAATGCGTTTGAATATGTTAGGGGTTTCCCAAATATTTGAGCTGTTCCGCCCTTTCAAAGGAATTATTATCAATTTTCACATTGTGACTTCATCCTGCGTTCTGATCTCGAGACATGACCATGTACTTAGTTTTATCAGTATTTACTTCTAGTCCAGTCTCCTTACCAACAACTACTAAAACTTCTTTGTTCATCGAGATCTACATTTTGCAGAAAATGTTATTTGTTTAGGAAGACCTGGCACATAATGCAGACCAATATCTACGATCCAGCTGGCCTTTTGCAACAAACTATATTCAAACTATCTTCAATAGCAAATGGAATTTCTGGGTTTCAAAACACTGGAATTTATCCTTGAAATCCCAACATATTTTCATCAAAATTTCTTGCATCAGCATTGTCACAGGAAAGCAGCAAAGAGCTTTCCGCTACAGAGAAGCCAAATACCGACCAACAACAAGGAACATGTGAGGCACTCAGCAGCATTCTCGGAGTCCTCTCGGCCTTCGTGCGCCAGAGCTGAAGAGCTTCGCCACACTGGCACCTGTCCGTGGCAGTGGCCTCTGGGCTGACGCTGTTCGTAACGCGCGAGAGCCAACGGCACTCCACAGTTGGCACCAAACGCCTGAGAATGCAAGGAAGAAGGAGAACGAAGTGAAAAAAGAGTTTCGAGAATAGGCTGAACGTCTGAGGCAAACTCAGAAGAAAAGCTGAATTCCTGTCTAAAGAAACTGAACCGTAAGACGGCAGCTAAACGAAGAAACAAAATGTATATGATGACAATACAGATCGTGAGTGTTTTGAGTTACTTGATGAGTGCTGTGGGTATATTCACTGCGACGCCGCGCCTTAATTGTAGGTTAACACAGCGTCGGAGAATCTCTTGTTTTCTTCTCCACGCCATAAGTGAATCCTGTTTTTGCGTGCAGCAGATTTTCCCGAAATACAGCTAAACGCCTACGAAAGCATGAGTTTTCAAAATCGGCGGTACTAAAAGCTCGGACCGTTACAGGGCTCAGGCTGATGGTCATTGCCCCCCCCCCCCC
>JGI20166J26741_11446030_pt1 | contig 13565 bp, 15 predicted proteins | sample TergutCu122P5_FD_26741 | JGI IMG/M metagenome (IMG submission 26741)
GAACTCGAAAAAGAGAACGTAATGGAAAATTAAAAAAATGTTTGGTGGGGCGGAATGCCCCACTTATTTTTTCTTGTTTTCGATCTTCAGGGTGTCGTACAAGTAGACCTTTTCGGGGCATGAGAACTGACATCTCAGGCAGGCGGTGCCGAGACAGTTCTTCGTTCTCACAACGATCTGCTTGTCCTTCATCACGGTGAGCGCCTTCTCGGGACACTCCTTCTCGCACTTCTTGCAGCCGGTGCATCCCTTCATGTATCCTTTCAGCTCTGTTCCGATGTCGTTTATGATGCGGAGTCCTCTGGCACCGAGATCGGGGATGTCACGCTTGACCACCCTGATGACCTCGGGGTTCCCTTTGACGGGCGGCAGTTCCTGGATGCCTTCGATCTCGTTGAACATGTTGTACATGTCCATGCTCATTCCCTCGTCCCAGTACGCAAGCTCCATGATGTAGATCTGTTCGAATGTCTTATCCGAAGCGAACATCACGTGGTTGGCCCTGATCCCGTCTGCTATGGTCTGAAGCTCGTCAAGGAGCTCGGGGTTCTTCAGGATGTCCGTGGCCATTGCAAGCGATGTGTTACCGTACTGGTAGATCTTCTTGCAGGAAGGAGGCAGGAGGCCCACTTCTCTCGCTTTGACGGCATCCACATAGGTCCCGGAGGCACCTGCCATGTACATGATGTTGAGTTCGTCGAATTTTATTCCTGCTTTCTCAAGAAGTGTGAAGTGACCCGCCCTCATTGCACCGATAGCTTTGCACGCTTCGCCAATGTCATGAGAATCAATATATACTCCATCCTGGAAGTACATCTTCCCGTCCTTTGTGTTGAGTTTTCCTTTCTCCCAGAGGTTGTCGTGAAGGGCGGCGGCGACCGCGGCGACAACGCCGGTCCCGGTGATGCCTTTTGCCTTACCGTGCATAGGCCCTTCTTCGATGACCATATTCAGGTTGAAGTCGACCTTGTCTCCGGGCTGTGCCATGATGCTCTCGTCCAGTACCATGTTCCTCCAATTGAAGTCGTACTCGAGGTCGCTGATGGCGCCCGGGCCTGCCAGCATACCGTATTTTATCGATTGGCCTTCCATCGCGGGACCGGCGGCGGCCGAACCGGTAAAGATGTCGTCACCCACTTTCAGGGCCATCTCCGCATTTGTCCCGTAATCAGTTACAAGGCAGTTCTCTTTCTGCTCAAGGAATCCGCTCTTGTACATCATTGCGAGGGCATCAGCACCGATCTCATGCCTTATCGAAGGCGGAACAAAGAGTTCGCAGCCGTCAGGTACTTCCATTCCCACGTCAACGGCCGAGAAAACACCGGCGTTCCTGTCCACGGGTTTTATGCCTCTTGCTTTGTGAGCGTTCTCTCCCGCAAAGGCGAGATCGTCCACACGCAACCCTTGGAACAGCGAAAGCTGTATGGGGTTGCCGCAGATCGCGGCCCTCTCGACCTTCTTCAGATCGATACCGAGGGTCTTGATTACCTTGTTCACGGTATCCATTACTATCTCGTGCGCGAGATCTGTCCCCACATTGATGCAGAATGTCAGGTGATCCATTATGTTAGCACCCGGCAGCGGGTGGCATTCCGTAACAGATGTTGACAATATCTTTCCGCTGGAAAGATCCACAGCATGCGCTCTCGTACCACTGGTACCCATATCCAGAGATATTCCGTATCCCTTTGTCATTTGTTCTTCCTCCTCAATTTATCCCAAATGGTTCCTTTTTCGGCCCTTTCGGCCACTTCGATCCTGCGGTCCTCACATGCTTTGCAGCTGCAGACCTCTTTCTCGCCCTTCTCACCATCGTGATGGTGGTGATGGTTGTGATCATGATCGTGGTGATGATGATCGTGTTCGTGATGATGACCATGGTTGTGATCATGGTGGTGATGATGTTTTTCCAGATAGTAGTCGATCCCGCTGTCCACCAAAGCATCCAGCATCACATGTTCCAGATCATGAGGGTCCACATCGACCACGGCCGACATGAAATTAAAATTGACGATCTCCTGCGGCGGGAGCGTACCGTGCTGCTCGACGCCGTTCTTTACGTTGATAAGGTTGAATGTCAATCCTTTCCCGTCTGAATTGTATATCGCGGCTTTGATGTGTCCGAGCAGCGAACCCGATTCTTTCTCGACCCATTTGCCTGTTGTCAGCAATACGTTCGAGAAACGCGCGCCCACATCTGCGTTGTATCCGTGTATGTGGCCGGTAAGGCCTACTGCGACCCCTCCCGCTTCTTCTATCGAGGTCTTCTCTTCATCGTGCCTTTCCGTCTCGCATTCTTTGCAGTGGCATTCTTTATCGTGATCGTGGTGGTGTCCGCTCATTTCATCATCTCGTATATTTTATCCAGATTCTCCCCGGTCTTGGTGGATACCGGGATCATCGGTTTGTCGGGATACTCTGCTTTGAGCCATTGGATCGCCGCCTTCATTTTCTCGGGCGTGGCGAGGTCGCTCTTGTTGATCAGAATGAAATCCGCGGCGAACATCTGGCGTTTAAAGAACTCCTCTTTCCTTTTTATCAGGTCGTCGAACCTCTGAATGTCCGCTATGCCGATGATATACATCTCATCGGGATCTATCATCGATATATTCACCAATTCCCTTACCTTGTGGGGAAGAGCGAGGCCGGTAGGCTCGATTATGAGGATATCCGGATCAATATCTCTTTTTATGTTTTTAAGAGCGCTCTGCAGTGTTCCCGAAAGGGAGCAGCATATGCAGCCGTCAGGCAATTCTACCGCGTCGTACCCCTCCGCTTTGAGGGTGGCGCCGTCGACGCCGATCTCTCCGGATTCGTTCACCAATATCGCTACTTTAACGCCTCTTTTACTGTACATGGAAGCAAGTTTCATTAAAAGTGTGGTTTTCCCGCTCCCAAGGAATCCGCCGATGATATAAACATACATATTGGCGGTGTAATTGTTCAAGTTGATATATTATTCTTTCAATCAGACGCAAAAGCATACATATTCTCAGAGGGGTCGTGCCAGCAATATTATTTATAGTTTGAATCTCAATTGGACTATACATCCAACATGCCTAAAAACATCCCCAGAGTAGTTATTGCGGCCACCCACAGCGGAGCCGGAAAGTCGACAATAACCATGGGGCTGTTGATGACCCTCCAGAAAAAAGGACTGGACCCTCAATCGTTCAAGACCGGGCCGGATTATCTCGATCCTATGCATCACACCATGGTACTGGGAAAAGAATGCAGGAACCTTGACACATGGATGTTCGGCAGCGAGGCGGAAAGACTCTTCGTCAATGGTTCGGAAGGGTCCGGGATTTCGGTCATCGAAGGAGTGATGGGGCTTTACGACGGTGTCGACGGCATCAACGAAGAGGGTTCGACCGCCCATCTTTCAAAGATATTGAAGGCCCCGGTGATATTAGTGATAGATGCCAGATCAATGGCCAGAAGCGCGGGTGCGATCGCGGCCGGGTTCAAAGATTACGACAAAGATGTTTTCCTTGCCGGAGTGATATTCAACCGCGTCGGGAGCGCGAACCATATGAGGATACTCGAGAGCTCCCTGAAGGGGATACCATGCCTGGGCGGGGTGTTCAGGGATGACTGCATGAAGCTGGAAAGCAGACATCTCGGCCTCATTCCCGCAGCGGAGAACTACGACCGCGAAAAGTATGAGAAGATCGCCGAGCATGTGGAGAAATGCGTCGATATAGAGAAGATCTTAAACATCGCAAGATCGGCACCACCGATATCAAGGGAGTACAGGCAAACTACTCCACCAAAAAAGAAGGTCAGGATCGGTGTCGCAAAGGACAAAGCGTTTAATTTTTATTACATACATAACATAGAATCTCTGGAGGAGGCGGGTGCGGAGATAGTACCTTTCTCTCCGATCGATGACGACCTTCCAGACGTCGACGGCCTATATTTCGGAGGCGGATTCCCGGAGTTGTTCTCGGCCGATCTGGAAAGGAATTCTTCGATGATGGCTGCCGTGAAAAAAGCATCCGATGACGGGATGCCCATATATGCCGAATGCGGGGGCATGATGTATCTTTCCGAGTCCCTGATAGATCTGGATGGAAAGGAGCACAAGATGTGCGGTGTTTTCGATTCGGTGTCGAATATGACCGACAGCAGGGCGACCCTCGGTTATGTCGAGATGACCGCCGCGGAAGACAATATGCTCTGTGAGAAAGGTTGGTCGGTCAGAGGACACGAGTTCCATTATTCAAAGACGTCAGCTAAACAGGAAAAGTATGCGTTCCGTCTCAGCAGAGGGTTCGGAATCGAGAACGGCAGGGACGGTATGGTGGTCGGGAATACCGTCGCGGGATATACACACATTCACTTCGCTTCCAACCCAAAAATACCCGGGAGATTTGTCGGGAACTGTTACAAATACGCAAAGAATTAATTTTTGAAATTATACGAATATCGTAAATATTCTGCTGAAAAAATTATTTTATTCAAATATGGCTGTGCAATTCCCAAAAGTTTCTACTATTATTTATAAACGTTTCGTCCAGACTTATATGTATGGATATATTAGCCAGCCATAAAACCTATTATATAGAAACGGCCCAATTAAATATGCAGTGTAAGCCGAGCATATCGGCTGCACACAAAGGAGGAAAAAAATTATGGTTAGCTCAAAAGGAGTAGACTACGCAAAGATCCTCACAAGGTATGACATTAAAGCTCAGAACGAAGCTTCCCCCGAGAAGATCGCTGAGAAAATGCTGCCGAAGGATCCCGCGCTCAAGAAAGTAGCAGAGACCGTCGTTTGGATGAAATTCAAGGACGTAGGCCCTGCCACAACTGACGCGCTGAAAACACAGAAACCCCTCGACGTTATCAACAAAGGTCTCGTCGTCGGAATGGAAATCGTTTCAAAGCTCTACGCAGACCACATTTACTACCTGCCTGAGATCATGATGGCCGCAAAGACGATGGAAATCGGAATTGCGATCGCAGAGAAAAAGATCGAGGGTGGAAGAGAGACAAAAGGTCTCGTAGTAATGCACGTTGCAGAGGGAGACCCCCACGACATCGGCAAGAACATCGCCGCAGTCATGCTGAGATCCAGCGGATACTCGGTCATCGACATGGGAAAAGATGTGCCTGTTGACGAGGTCGTCGCAGAGGTAATAAAAGCAAAGCCCCTGATGGTCACCGGAACAGCACTCATGACCACGACAATGACGGCATTCCCCAGGGCAGCCGAGAAACTGAAAGCCAAGAAAGTTGACATTCCGTTCATGGCAGCCGGTGGCGCAGTCAACAGAGACTTTGCCGAGTCATTCGACATGGGAATATTCTCTCAGAAAGCCCCGCAGACACCGCCCATCGCAGACAAGATCAAAGCCGGATACGGCTGGAAGAAGATCAGGGCAGAGTGGGATGAGATCACCGGAGGTGCTTAAACATGGCAGCAACAAGATTCACAAAAATGGCATACTCAAGCCCGGACGAGATCGTTTTCGGAACAGCAAAATCCCCCGTCTCCTATGGATTCGGAATAAAAGCAGGTGCCGGAAGGGTCATACCCGAACTGAACTATGCACCCAGGCCCGGAACTGAGAAAGACCCGGCCAGGCTCAGAAAAGAGTACGTTGACTACATCTCCAAAGATGCACTCAACAGAGCGATCACACTCGGATTCCCCGACCTCCAGTTGGAGACAGAGTGGGTTTCCCAGATGGGTGACAAGAAATTCGCAGTACCCGTTGTAGAGGGACAGGCAGAGATCGCAGAGAAATTCCACAAAGACTTCGGCATAAACACTGCAGTCAGGCACACAATCCCTGACCAGCGTGAGGCAGAAGAGGGACTCCGCACTGGAGCAAAGAAGGCAAAAGGAGTAGGCGGAAAAGCATACCCCGAGGCACTCTTCCAGGCAGCAGAGGTCGCTTGTGAGAACGGCGCGAACGTCCTGTCTTGTGAGACAATGGGCGGAAAAGAACTCGCTGACTACGCAGTCACGAGCCAGGACATAACTGCGTTCCTGTACGGTGTAGGATACCTCGGAGCCATCGACATGGAGTACGTATGGTCTGAGTTCGTCAGCATCGCAAAGAAGAACAAAGTCACACCCGGCGGAGACACCAACTGTTCCGGAGCGAACGTTTCGATGTTCATGGCCGGCGGAATGATGGACCAGGATGTTCAGAAGACCTTCTCTGCAGTAACAAGGGCAATCTCGGCCGCAAGGACCATGGTTGCAATGGAGTGCGGAGCAACAGGACCGGACAAAGACTGCGGATACGAGGGACCGATAATAAAGACGATCACCGGAAGGCCGGCTGCCCAAGAGGGTAAGAACTGCCAGTGCGCACACGCGGACCTGCAGGGTAACCTGATGGCACAGATCACCGACCTGTGGTCCAACGAGTCCGTTGAGTACCACCCTGAGTTCGGAGGATCATCTGTACAGTGCTGGCTCGGATCACTGGGTTACGAAGTAGCCCTGATGAACACCGCCATCGCGACCGGACAGGAGAAAACCCTCAGAGACCTGTACATGATAACGGACAGGACAAGAGGACCCGAGGGATACATGCTCGCCTACGACAACGCATTCAAGGTTGGAGAGGCAATTGCGAAAGAGGGAAAGAACATTTACCTCAGGGCAAAAGCAGCAGGTCTCGCGGCAGCAAAGGTCGTAAAAGCAGGCAACGATGCAAAAGAGCTCGGATTGACCACGAAACAGAGAGATGTTCTCAACGCGATCATCAAAGAACTCGAGGCACTGCCCGCGGATGAGGCCAAGTTCGCCGAGTACTGCGACAAGAAGTACAAAGAGCTTGTTCCGAACTACAACAAGAAGAACTACGGCCTGTAAGCTCGCAGCTGTTCTTGAAAGAGTCTTTAAACCTTTTACCAAACTTCCCTTAATTTTTACTTATTATGAAATTATAAGCGGATTAACACTTCATTCAAAAAATTGTGCCCGAGGGGTCATTCGTACCCAAGCCCCTGTTTTGTAAAGGGGCAGTTGGACATGCACAGGCCGCAAATGGTCGCGTCAATATTCAGTTCGGTTCTTGCTCGGGCTCGGGCGCCCGCGTAGCAGTCTTCCGCGTGGAAGAAACGCTCCCTATCCATTCCTACCTTCCACAATATCGTTCCCTGAATTGCACTTCCGGGGCATACATAGGCACATATCGCACACTCCGGGCTGCATTGCGATTTCTTAATGGGTGTGCCGCATTCAAGCGGCGCATCTGTCAGAACAACTATCAACCTGAGTGCCGAACCGACCTCGTTCGTGACGAGCATTGCACTCTTCCCTATCCAACCGATGCCTGCCATCGTTGCCACAGTTTTGTGGGGCAGGACCGTACGCCTGTCTTTATCCTGTACGATTGTCGTCGGCAGCTTTGAAAGGACCTTGTAGCCATTGCTGATGAGAAGGCCCTCTACCTTGCGCGCAAGCATGGGAAGACGTTCATTCATGGCAAGATACTCGTCATAGTATCTGTGCGGATCACCATCTTTATTCTCCTTCATTGCATCTCTCGAAAACGACAGACCGATGACGATGCCGCGATCGAAATTCTGCCTTGATTCTTTTGACAGAGAGCTTATGTCGGCAAAACCGACGATGCTACAGCCTTCTTTACTTAACAGATCTGTGATCTCGTCGTTGATCGTTTATCTCACCGCCGTTCCGAACATCATTTCGATATTACTCCAAATAGACTTTCATATTAAAGTAAGGTTAGAAAAAAGGGAAGAAGAAATGGTTTATTTCGGCTGAGCCTTTGAGATCGTGTTTGCCAGGTCGGCTGTTTCAGCGACTTCCGCCGCGGCGATCTTATCGGCTCTTTCAAGCCTTTCCTTGATCTCTGTATCTTTTGGAATTGGGCCGAGGATATCGTCGACATCTCCGAACATCTTCTCCATGTCCTTCATTGTAGAGACCTGTCTGTCGGGAACGTTCTTTGCGCTTCCCACATATTCGGATATCCCTTCCATCAGTCTTGTGACCTCCATAGGGAAGAATATCTTAGTGGCCTGCCCCTTTCCTACGCTCTTCATTGTCTCCATCTGAAGCACGGAGAGCGCCTTGGAATCAAGCGCCGCAGCGCCTACCGACATGATCCTGAGCTTCTGAGCCTCTCCCTGACTCTCCAGTATAAGGGCGACCTTTTTACCCTCTGCCTCCAGGACCATGGACTGCTGAAGACCTTCCGCTTCAAGTATCCTTGATTTCTTTTTACCCTCGGCTTCCATGATGGCGGCCCTCTTGAGACCGTCGGCCTGAAGTATCGCGGCACGCCTTCTCCTTTCGGCGGATGTCTGCTCTTCCATCGAGTCCTTGACCTTCTTTGCCGGGTCCACTTCTCTTATCTCGACGCTCTCGACCTTTACACCCCACTTGTCGGTGTTCTCATCCAGTATGTCCCTGAGCTGTGTGTTGATCCTTTCCCTGTTCGAAAGTATCTCGTCAAGCTCCATCTCACCCACGATCGACCTCAAAGTGGTCTGTGCAAGGTTCATTGTCGCAAACCTGTAATCGACTATCTCGAAGAACGCGTTGCGGGGGTCGGTGACCTTTATATACACGATAGCGTCGACGCCGACAGGAGAGTTATCTTTTGTGATGACCTCCTGTTTAGGAACATCCAGCACTTGTGTACGAAGATCAATCTTCACTACAACGTTAATCAGCGGCACGACAAAGTTCAATCCCTGGTTCAGGACTCTTATGAACTTTCCGAGTCTCATATAGACTCCTTGTTCGTAAGGCTGGATGATCTTGACGCCGCTCATCACTATTGCGATGAGAGCGACGACGATAACTATTACCAGCCCGTAGATCCAATCTTCCATAATGTCACCATAGGGGTATCGGATGAACAATATAAAAAATATAAGTTATGGATCTGAGGTTTTTCTGACCTTGACATGAACCCCTTCCGCATCGTAAACGATAACGTCGGTTCCAACTTTTATGTGATCCTCGGATGTTGCGCTCCAGCTTTCGGAACCGATCTTCACTTTTCCTTTTAGGTTACCGGGCCTTACGTCAACTGTGACCACTCCGCCCCTTCCGATCAATGAGCTGGCAACGGTCGTTGTGGGGGGTTCCGGTTTGGCCAATTTCTGATACCCCTTTATGGTTATGAACGAAACGACCAATGTAACGATGATCGCGGATCCAACCAAAAGAAGAACATTTTCGAAGAAACCGTCGATGAAGTAACCGAGTATTCCCAGAACAACAAGGACCGCCCCCGGTATAACAGCGAAGAACCCCGGCGTGAGTGCTTCTATCGTCAGCAGGACAAGCCCGATTATTATTAGGACTATCGCTATCGGTTCCATGAGACACCGTATATTTTATGAGTGTATAAAAATTATTGAATGGATTGTGGAAGTTCCTATGATGCCGGGACGGAAATTGGACAGAAACTTACCAACTTTTGATGTGAAGAGTGGTGGACAAGGCGAGATTCGAACTCGCGGCCTCTACCTTGCGAAGGTAGCAATCTACCGGGCTGATTTACTTGCCCATTTGGGTATATGTTCATTGTCGCAATGGATATAAATCTTTCATAAAAAAACAAAGGCGGGCAACAGATACTTATGCGCCGAGGCCGATATTATATCGGTGAGTTATAAATGGACGAGATGGACGATCTTCCTGTTTGTCAAAGCTGCGGGATGCCGCTGGAAGACGATGAGATGAAAGGTACTAACAAGGACGGAAGTAGGTCCGATGACTATTGCTTCTACTGTTTTGCGGACGGAGCATTCACAAGAAAGATGACATTGGAAGAGATGATCCAAAGCAACATCCGATTTCTGGATGAGTGGATAAGGAGCACTGGCATCGAAATGACGGAAGAGGAAGCGATAGAACAGCTGAGAGAATACCTGCCGACCCTGAAAAGATGGAAAAGCTGAACTGTATTATCAATAGCCCAATTCGTCTAATGCCTTTGCGGCACCGGCAACGGCACCTACGCATACAGTGCCGAACAGCCCCTCTCTTTTTGCCTTGTCCCTGCCTTCCTCGGTTGATATGTCGCACCCCAGAATGTCGCGGCAGAGTATCCCGCCCGTCTTATCTTTAAAGCTTCTCAAGAACTCTTCCGTCTTCGCGTTGCATATTTCTTTGGAACCGCCGTGTTTGAGACCGATCACCAGTATCGCTCCGGAGGCGGCCCCGCAAATGTCCGCGCATCTGGCGCCGCTGTTCAGCCCGCAGGATATCTTAAAAGCGGTGTCCTTATCCAGACCATATCTTTCGCAAAAGGTCATCAATACGGCCTGGGAGCAGTAAAGCCCGTTGCGGAAATAGTCCTGTGCCTGTTTCACGTCGTTTCCCATTTATATCGCCTCTTTTATCGAAAAGTACTTTCTGGTAAATAAAAGCGGAACAATGATCGCAGCGAATAGAACGGCATTGAAAGCGGCGTTGAAATAGACCGAGAAGTACAAAGAGACGGACAGATCGATGAGCATCCAAGCTGCCAGCCCCAATAACAGGCAGTTCCATGCCCAGCGCTCTTTGTTCCTGTACGAATTGTCCACAATGAAAAAGATCATTATCCCGACAAGGACGCAGGTCGCTCCCAAGACGCCGTAGATCCACTGTTGGAAACGTATCATCTCCCCGGAAAGTTCGGAACCGCCAAAGAATGCGGGGTCGATCTGACTGCTGAACATTATATCGAACACATGCGTTCGGTTGAACAAGGCCATGAAGACCCCGAACGCCGCGAACACCAAACTCACGATTTTTAACCAAACGATCCAATTATCAAACTTTATCATGTATGCCTCTCCTTTGATTGTTCTTTATTATTTCGCAGAAATCCGACAGTTGGTCCAGACTGCCCCTCTCAAGCCCAAGCATATTTTCCAGCAATGACTGATACGCGGAGATCTTACGCAAATACTGCTCATCGCCGCATTCGAACATAGGGTATTTGAAAACGAACTCCTCGACGATGAGCGCAAATTCTATGGTCTCGGCGGGATGGTCGGTCTTGAAGAACCCCTCATCGACCCCTTTCCGAATTATCGGTTCAAGAAGAAGGATGCTCCTCTCGATATACATTTTGGCGATCCTGTATGAGAGTGTGATGTTCCTGCTGCGGTATATCTCGGCTTCCAGACCGTATAGCTGTCGGTTCCTGCCGAGACATGCCGCCAAGAAAAGATTAAGCATTTCGAGCGTGCCGAACTCGTTCTCGGAAAGGATATCCCTTATGCGTTCCTCCTCGTTTTCAACGAGCGTCTGCACAACGGCATCCAATATCTCTTCTTTGGACTTGAAGTAGTAATACAGGCTGCCCTTCGATCCTCCCCACTCTCTCAGAATATCTTCTATTGTAGTGTATTCATAACCGTTCCGGGCGAACAGGTCCGTAGCGGCTCTGATGATCTCCGTCTTTGTGCGGTCGCTCTTTTTATTCTGCGTAGTCCCGGTCACCATTAATTAAACCGAACGTCGGTTTAATTATTTAGAGTTATTTCTATTTCTCAAAATATGCTCATAACACTCTTGGTGTATCGATCTTTACTCGAAGTCGTCGTCTTTGACGTACTGCGTTGCCCAGCCCATGGCCGCCGCGATGGGTATGAAGATAAGATACACCAGATTGTTGTTCACAGTATACGTAGCTGCGAATATCGCCACACCGACAACGGCACCGATGATCAAACCATATCTCATATTCTTCTGCTTTCTCTCCGATGCCATTATCACACCTTCCTGCCAAGTGCTTCTTCTGCTGCCAAGACCATTTTGTCCGTGATATCTTTCGCACTTCCGGTATAATTCTCCGGATCCATGACGGAAGTTATCTCTTTCACGGACAGGACACCCCTTATATCATCTCTTTCCAACAGGACATCCTTTAAGTCGACATCTCTTTCTATTGCGGTCATAGATGCGTCCCTCAGGATCTCGTGGGCATCCTGTCTGCCTATGCCTTTCTCAACAAGCTTCATCATCACCGGCTCGGCCATGATGAGGCCGCGGGACAGCTCGATGTTCTTCCGCATCCTGTCCGCATTTATCTCCAATCCCGCGAAGATCCTGTCCATCTTCACAAGCATCTCATCCAGAAGAACGAAGACATGCGGTATTGTGAACCTCTCCGCGGATGAGTTCGAAAGGTCCCTCTCGTGCCAAAGCACCTGATTCTCGAACGTCGGTATCACAAACCCCCTTATTATTCTGGCCAACCCGGTAATGTTCTCTGAATTGATAGGATTCCTTTTCTGCGCCATGGTCGAGCTTCCGACCTGCCTCTCTGCGTCGAACATTTCCGAGACCTCGCCGATCTCCGTTCTCTGCAGGTTCCTGATCTCGGTGCTGTACCTCTCAAGTGAGGTTGCGATATTCGCTAAAAGACAAATAAGCTCGGTATATCTGTCGCGTCCGACGACCTGTGTTGCCGCAGGCTCATATGTCAGAGAGAGTTCCTGCATTGTGAGTATCTGGATCTTTACAAAGTTCTTACCCAGGGCGGCACCCGTTCCAACTGCGCCGGCCATCTTCCCCGCACAGGCTCGCGGTATGATCTCGAACAGCCTTTCCCTGTGTCTGAGGACCTCCGCTATGTACCCTGCCATCTTGAAGCCGAACGTTATGGGAATGGCGAATTGCGCATGCGTCCTTCCGACCTCCAGCGTGTTCCGTTCTCTTTTGGCGATCTTTGCCAAGGTACAGAGCAATTCGTCCATATCTTGCTGTATTATCTCCAGCGCATCTTTGATCTGGAGAGCGGTCGCCGTGTCTATTATGTCATTTGACGTTGCGCCGAGGTGCACGTATTTCCCCGCGTCTCCTCTGCATTGTTCGGTCATCGCTCTGACCATTGCCATCGTATCGTGGTTGATCTCCTTCTCGATCTCCTTTATGCGGCTCATCTTCACAATATCCAGCGAAGCGACCCTGGCTATCTCGTCGGCATCGTTTTTACCGATAATGCCCAATGATGCGTTCGCTTTTGCAAGCGCGGCCTCAACCTTCATCCTGTACAGTATGCGGCTTTCTTCGGAGAAGATGGCCTTCATCTCGTTGCGGCCGTACCTATAATCGAGAGGGCATATCGAGCCTTTCATTTAAATCGAATGTCGGATTGAATAACATTATTTATATCTTTTATAGGAAGTGATTTTTGTAGCAGCACAGTATATAAAAAATAGCATGAGCGTGTATGTGTTGTGCTATTACCATGTGATGATGATGTCCGGTAATGAAAAACAGTGGGAATTAACATGGAGTTCATGAAAATAGTGATGGCATACAACGAGATCCAATACGGTAAGGAAACCCTCGACAATGTTCTCGAAATGATCAAACAGATGCCGGACAAGAAAGCATCTTTCGACAACGGCAGAACTCTTCTTCACTTAGCATCTCAAATGCTGCATCCCTCTGCGGTGAAATACCTGCTGGCGGAAGGATGCGACCCGAACTCCAAGAACACCTCCGGCGACACCCCGCTCATACTTGTCGCCAGACAGAAACAGCTGTTGTATATCCGCCCCGAGAACTCCGCATACGAAGTGACATGCGCGCTTATCGACGGCGGAGCAAACGC
>JGI20166J26741_11446141_pt1 | contig 13563 bp, 9 predicted proteins | sample TergutCu122P5_FD_26741 | JGI IMG/M metagenome (IMG submission 26741)
GACCACGCGGGAAGACGCCGACGCCACGCTGGGCGGGCTGGTCGACTACTTGCGCAAGCGGCTGCCCGGGCCCGACGTGACCCCCGAGCAGCTGCGCAACCGCTCGTGGTGGACCGGCGCCGAATGCTGGGTCTTGGTCGACGACTACGACCTCGTGGCGACGAGTTCCGGCAACCCCGTGGCCGCCCTGCAACCGCTGATGGCCCAGGCGTTGGACGTCGGCCTTCACATCATCGTGACCCGGCGCAGCGGCGGCGCCTCCCGGGCGCTCTACGACCCCGTGATCCAGACGATGAACGAACTCGGCTCCACCGGCATCCTGCTGGCCGGCAACCCCGACGAGGGGGCTCTGATCGGTCGCTGCAAGCCGATGCGCGTCAACCCGGGCCGGGCCCAGGTGGTGACCCGCGAGCAGGGACGGTTGATGGCCCAACTGGCCTGGGTCGAGCCGACCACTTGAGCGGACGGTCGCGGCCAAGGGCCGGTACCGAGCGAGGCGACCGACGCTGTCAGCAGATTCGGCGGTCTTCAGATATAGTCAGGGCATCGTTGAGCGCAGCCACTCTTCGGGTGTCCGGCAGCCCTGCGGGAGGGGAGCCGGTCGGCGGGCGCTGGCGATCACTGCTGAGGTACCTCCGCCGGTGGTTCGACAATCGTTCGCTAGGAGGCGCGATGAGCGCGCAGGGTGAGTCCACGGCGGTTCGCCGTTCGTCCGCAGGTTTTCGGTTCTCCGTCATCGGCATGATGGCCCTGGTGGCCACCGGGGTCGTCGGCGTGACGTACTCGAATCCCAGCCAGGCGGCCGTCGCCGAAGCCGTCCAGATCGTCGGGGTCACCCTCAAGCCGGACAGCAGCATCGACACGATGGAATCCCGAACGGCCGTCCGCGACAAGGACGGCAAGGTCGCCGCCGACACCAAGGCGCTCGACCCGGCCAAGGACGCCGACAAGCTGCCGGTCCGGGTCTCCGTGGCGTACTGGCTGGGCAACCAGACCGGGACGAACCTGGCGGACATCAAGGGCAAGTCCGGCCGAATCACGATCCAGGTCACCGTCCAGGACCTGACCGCGCTGCCGGAGGAAGTGGCCTACGAGTACGACGGCGCCCGCTACCACCAAACCGACCTCGTCGGAGTGCCGCTGACGGTGGCGATGTCAACCAACCTGGGCCAACCCGAGGACACGTCGGTGGTGATCGACACCAACGCCGCCGGGGCCGACGCCGCCCCGGCGACGCCCACCACCACGCCCAACCCGACCACCAACGGCGTCCTTGGACGCAACGCCAACAGTGACTGGGTGGTGCAATGGGCCGCGCTGCTGGCCCCGCCGCTGATGGCCCCGACCGCCGCCTTCACGTTGACCTTGGACACCACGAATTTCGTTCCTCCCGCTTTCGACCTGTCGGTCCAGCCGGGGCTCCACCTCGACCCGTCGATCCGGGACCTCCTGACCGGCGCCCTGAGCACGGACGGCGACATGGGCAAGCTGCAGGCGTCGTCGATCCAACTCGTGGCCGATGTCAGCAAACAGGCCGACGCGGCCCGTCAATTCGTCCAGCGGGTGCACGACGCGCTGACCCGGGACGCCGAGCAGATGGGCGCCAGCACGTACGCGGAGTTGAAGCAGACGTCGACCGACATCCTGTCTCGCCTGACGACGACCGAAGAGCAGCTCAACCACACCCGAACCTCGGTGGCCGGCCAGATCGACACCACCCAGAAGACCTTGGCCTTGGACCTGACAGCCATGCTGGCCGACATCGGCGACAACATCCTCGGCTCCCGACCGCCTGACAGCGACTACACCGCCGGCGGCGTGGCGGGCTGCGATCTGGCCCTGCCGCAGTTCGCCAATCCCGATGGCAACAAGACGCTGGCCCAGACGATCGGCCTGGTCGACCGGCAACTCGGCGTCCTCGTGCGGGCGTTCGAGAACACCGGGGTGAACAACTGCCGCTCGGCGCTGGTCAGCCAGATGGAAGCGACCCTGGGTGTGGGCCCCAACGCTCCGCCGTGCGACCCCCACGCCCCGAACCACACCGTGGCCTGCCTCATCGACGCTACCAAGGACCGGCTGAGCACCGGTCAGAACGGGCTGCCGACGGCGATCACCGACTCGGTCAACCAGGTCGTCAACGACACCAACGCCCTCGTGCTGGCCAGCCAAGTCAAGGACTTGAGCGAGAAGGTGGACCAGTTGCGGCAGGATTTGTTCAATCTCCCCGACAACCTCGAAGAGGATCGGGCGACCCTCAACCGCGACCTCGAAGACTTGAAGACAAGAGTCACTGACGTGCGCGATGTCGTTGAGACGACGAAGAACAATCTGACGGACCTGAATGCCCAGCTTGCCGGCACGCGGGCGCTGTTTGGCGCGGCCAAGGACAACATCACCAACGCGGTCGGCCCACTCCAGACCGAGCTGAACAGCATCGCCGGCACATCGAACACTCACGCCATCGAGACGGCGACGTGGGCCCTGGCCACGGGAACCCTGGACGCCATCAGAGCAGTTCACGCTGGCTGCCTCGAAGCTGTCGGCCTGGGTGCTGCCCACCCGACCTACAACTTCAACCAGTTGACCACCAGGTTGCAGGACGTGCCTGCCCACGCGGCGGACTGCCCGGATCCACAACCGCAGCTCGCGAGCGCCTTCCTGGAGGCTGTGACCAGCCACAAGGCAGCGCTTGACGAGATTGGGACCCGCATCACGGACAATGTGCTACTGCTGCGGGACCTGCAGACTGCCTCAACCCAGATCACCACGGCTCTCGAAGGCCCCGACGGCCTCGACGCCGAGATCGCCAGCGTCGCCAACGCGGCGGACGCCCTAGCTGACCTGTTCCGCCCGTCCGGTCCGTTCGACAGCCTCATCACCCTGATCGACACGACCCGGGACAGCCTGAACCTGGGCAATCTCCAGACCGCGATCACCACCCTCAACACTGTGCGCGAACAACTGACCACCCTGCAGGGCGACGTCAGGCCCCTGGGGACGACGCCGAACGACGCCGACTGCCAGACCGCGTTGGCGCGGCCGGTGCCGCCGGCGGGCGCTCTCCTCGACCGCGTGATCGACCACTCCAACAAACTGACCTGTCGGTCGCTGGCCTGGCCCGGCGAGGTGCCTGCCTACTTCACGTCCGTCCAAGAGGCCCTGGCCGCCGCCCAGACCCAGGCCAGCCAAGCCCGGACCGCGACCGCGTCGGCGGTCGACACCACCCGGACCCAGATCGCAGCCATCAGCGACCAACTCGTCGGCGCGTTGGCACCGCCGAACGCCGACGGCACCACCCAAACCCTCGTGGCGCGGGACTACGGCAAGATCGACGCCGCCAAGCAGATGGCCGACGCCCGCCTGACCGCCGCCCTGGCGGCTTTCGGAGAGTCGTCCACCCGCATCGTCGCGTCGCTGACCGACCAGCTGAGCGCGTCGACCGCCAACGTGACGGCCTCGCGCGACCTTCTCGGCCGAGACTTCGTCACCCTGATGAGCAACCTCGGCGATCCCGGGACCGACAGCCGGACCGGCCTGCTGGGCAAGCTGCGCGACATCGCCGGCCAGGTCGGCGACGCGTCCGACGTCCTGGCGGCCTTGGTGCGGGCCACAACGACGTACGGCAACGACCGCGTGACCGACCTGCGCCGTCTCAACTTCAAGGCGGCCGAGCTGACCGCCGCCCAGAAACGCCTGGCCGACTACCCCGCCTTCGCCGGCGCGCCGGACAACGTGCCGACCGTGATGACGGCGTTCACGTTCCACCTGGCCACGCCGTGAGGCTGGCAGGCGCTCGGCGGTCGACCCAGTCTGGCGCTGTGCCCCCGGCCGCGGTCGGACTCCGGTCGCCGTGGCGGCGGTCTGGGACCAGCCGGTTCCGGTGGCGGCGCGCCTGGATCCCGTTGCTGGCCTGCCTGGCTTTGTCGGCCTGCGCCGGCGGGTCGCCCCGTCCGGCGGTCTCGGCCAGCGCGGCCCGAGCGGCCCTGACCGTGGCGTCTCCCGCCGACCTCGGCACGGTCACGATCGGGCTGCTCATGCCCCCGCTCGAGGGCGAGGGTTCGGAGTTCCGGGACGTGGCGGAAGGGGCCGCCGTGGCGGCCTACCGGTTCGGCCTGGGCGGCTTGACCATCCGCTTCGCCGTCGCTCTCGACAACGGCACCTCGGCCGGCGCCGCTTCCGCCCTTCGATCACTGCTCGACAACGCCGAGGTGGCGGCCGTCATCGTGTTCTCCAGCGGTCCCCACCTGGACTCCGCCTGGGACGAGGCGGCGCTGTCCGAGGTGTCGGTCCTCGTGCCCTACGACCGGGCGGCCACCGGCCACTCCAGCGTCTGGCTGACCGGACCGAGCCGTGACGAGGTCGATGCCCAACTCGCCACGGCACTCGCCCAAGGAGCTGTCCGATCACCGTTCGTCGTGACGTCCCAGGTCAGCGGGGTGACGCTGGGCCAGGCCGCCCAGACCGTGACCTGGGAGAACCCGGCGGCCGGGGCCGACCCGATCCCGACCAGTTGCTCTGGCCTGGTCAGCGCCACCGACTGCCTGGCCGACCGGGCCGTCCAGGCGCTGCAGGTGGGTCAGGCCGACTCCGTCGTCATCGGCGCGCCGGCGTCCGCTCAGGCGCAACTGGCCGTCGCCTTGCACAACAGACTCGGCCAGAACCAGATCCCCATCTTCCTTTCGCCCGAATCGCTGACGCCGACGTTCGGCTGGGGATTGACATCGTCCGGCGCGACTAACGGCCTGTACACCACGGTGGGGCCGGACAACGGCGACTACCTGGCCATGGCCGGCTCTTCGGGCCGGTACGCCGCCACCTACTTCGACGCCTTGCGGCTCGCGGCCGGCAGCTCGTCGGTCCGCAACGTCTTCGGCGACGAGTCCTTCGCCACCGTCGCCCAGAGCGCCGACATCGCCAGCCACGACGCCGTAGTGGCCGTCGTCCGCGCCGCCGAAGCGGCCGGCAGCACGTTCGCGCCGGCGGTCCGCGAAGTCTTGGGCGGGTTGGGCTTGGACGGCGGCGACGGTCTGGCCGGCGCGGCACTGGACTTCCGGCATGAAACGGCGCTGCCGGCCGACGGGGTCGTGACCTTGCACGCCTCGACCTCGAACCCGGGGCTGCGGCCACCCCCCGCCAACCCGACCGGCGCGCCGGCCTTGTTCTGGTTCGCCGTCCGGTAGGGCCCGCCCCGGCGACGGCGCCACAACGTTCACCGCCCAGCCAACCACGCCCCGCCAATGGAGTACGGGCACCTGGGGACCAGCGAATTGCGCGTCTGGGTCAACCACAGCCGGGCGTCGCGCCGGAGTCGGTCGCCGAGGGCGACGACCACCACCAGTTCGGCGGTCTCGGTCAACCACAGCCGAACGGCGCGCCGCATCGGGTGGCCCATGGCGACGACCGCCCCCAGGCCGGGGTCTCGGTCAACTACAGCCGGACGTCGCGCCGCAGCCCCGGGGAACCCGCGCCGGGGGGATGTGGGGGCTAGTCTCGGTCAACTACAGCCGGACGTCGCGCCGCAGCCCTCGCAGACGTAGCACGAGCCGCTCGGCCGCATCTTCGTCCCGCAGGTCAGGCAGAGCGGCGCGTCTACCGCCTGGCCCAGCGACTCCATCAGTTCGGCCGTCGTCTGCGGCGAATAGGCCAGCAGCGGCGGCTGGATCGGGCCGGCCTCGTCGATGCGCAGGTCGTCGGCCGCGTCGTTGCGCAACGTCTCCGACTCCAGCAGTTGGGCCTCGTCCTCTTCCGAGAGGTACGAGCCCGTCTCGACGTAGCGGGCGCGCTCGGCGGCCGTGTAGATGCCCAACTCCGCCCGCTCGTCGAAGCTCAGGAAGTCCAGGGCCAAGCGGCGGAAGATGTAGTCCATGATCGACTGCGCCATCCGCACGTCCGGGTCGTCGGTCATGCCGGCCGGCTCGAACTTCAGGTTGGTCAGTTTCTGGATGTACGTCTCCAGCGGCACGCCGTACTGCAGCGCGATCGAGATGGCGATGGAGAAGGCGTCCATCACCCCGGCCAGCGTCGAGCCCTGCTTGCCCAGCTTCAGGAAGACCTCGCCCAACCGGCCGTCGGCGTAGGAGTTGGCCGTGATGTAGCCCTCGGCCCCGGCGACCGAGAACGACACCGTCTTGCCGCTGCGCGACTTCGGCAGGCGCACCCGGCGCGGCCGGTACTCCACGCGGACCGCCGGTTCGGCCGCCGCCGCCTTCTTGGGCTCGGCCGCCGCCCGGCTCAGCGGCTGGCCGACCTTGCAGTTGTCCCGGTAGACGGCCACGGCCTTGAGCCCCAGCTTCCAGCCCTGGAGATAGACATGGGCGATGTCGTCGACGGTCGCCGTCTCCGGCAGGTTGACGGTCTTGGAGATCGCCCCGGAGATGAACGGCTGGACGGCCGCCATCATCCGGACGTGGCCCATCGGCGCGATCGAGCGCTCGCCGACGGCGCAGTCGAAGACCGCGTAGTCGGCGGGGCTGAGCCCCGGGGCGTCGACCACGTGGCCGTGCTCGGCGATGTGGGCGACGATGGCGTCGATCTGGTCGTCGGCGTAGCCCAGCGTCCGCAGGGCCCGGGTGACGGTCTGGTTGACGATCCTCATCGACGAGCCGTCGACCAGCTTCTTGAACTTCACCAGGGCGAAGTCCGGCTCGACGCCGGTCGTGTCGCAGTCCATCATGAAGCCGATGGTGCCCGTCGGGGCCAGCACGGAAGCCTGGGCGTTGCGGAATCCCTGGGCCGCGCCGAGCGCCAAGACCTGGTCCCACTCCTTCTGGGCGGCGTCCCGGACCGGTCGGGCCAGCGCGGCACCGGCCACGTCCAAGGCCGCCGTGGCCTCCCGGTGCATCGACATCACGCGCAACTGGGCCAAGGCGTTGATGGCGTGGCCGGCATACGGGCCGACGACCCCGGCCAATTCGGCCGAGCGGCGGTAGGCGACCGCTGTCATCAGCGACGTGATCGCACCGGCCAGGGCACGCCCGGCGTCGGAATCGTAGGCCAGGCCGCTGGCCATGAGCAGCGCGCCCAAATTGGCGTAGCCAATGCCGAGCTGACGGAATTGCCGCGTCGTCTGGCCGATCGACTCCGTCGGGAAATCGGCGAAGCATATGGAAATGTCCATCGCCGTGATGATGAGGCCGACGGCCGCGACGAAACGGTCGACGTCGAAAGCCGGCGAGCCCGAGCCGGTCTCGGCCGGGACCAAGAACTTAAGCAGGTTGAGCGAGGCCAAATTACAGCTCGAATTATCCAGGCTCATGTACTCGGAACAAGGATTCGACGCCGTGATCCGGCCCGACGCCGGCGTGGTGTGCCAGCGATTGATCGTGTCGTCGTATTGCATGCCTGGATCGGCGCACTGCCAGGCCGCCGTCGCCACCTGCGAGAACAGGTCGCGGGCGCGGACGGTCTCGACCACGTGGCCGTCGAGGCGGGCGCGCAGGTCGAACTCGCCGTCGGCCTCGACCGCGCGCATGAACTCGTCCGACACCCGGACCGAGTTATTGGCGTTCTGGTACTGCACCGACGTGATGTCGCGACCACCGATTTCCATGTCGAAACCGGCCTCTTTGAGGGCCCGGATCTTCTCCTCCTCGCGGGCCTTCGTCTCGATGAACTCGAAGATATCCGGGTGGTCGATATCGAGGATGACCATCTTGGCCGCGCGGCGCGTGGCCCCGCCCGACTTGATCGTGCCGGCGGAGGCGTCGGCGCCGCGCATGAACGAGACCGGGCCGGACGCCGCGCCGCCGGAACTGAGCAATTCCCTGGACGAGCGGATGCGCGAGAGATTGACCCCGGCGCCCGAGCCGCCCTTGAAAATCCGCCCCTCTTCCTTGTACCAGTTGAGGATGGAATCGATCGAATCCTCGACCGAGAGGATGAAACAGGCCGACACCTGTTGCGGCGAGGCGGTCCCGACATTGAACCAGACGGGGGAATTGAAGCTGAAGACCTGGTGCAGCAGCAGCCACGTCAGTTCCTCGGCGAAGACTCGGGCGTCTTCGGCGTTCTCGAAGTAGCCCTGGCGCTCGCCGGTCTCGCGATAACGGCCGACCACGCGATCAATCAGCGTCTTGAGGCTTCCCTCCCTCTGGTCCGTCCCCAGCGCGCCCCGGAAATACTTCGTCGTGACGATGGTCGAGGCGTTGGCGGACCAGAAGTCGGGGAACTCCACGCCGCGCTGCTCGAAGACCACGTCGCCGGTCTTCCAGTTGGTCTGGACGACGTCCCGGCGGTCCCACGTCACCTCGTCGTAGGGATGCACCCCGTCGCGCGAGAAGACCCGGCGGACCCTCAGCGGCGGGAGACGCGGCGCGCCGAGCGACGCCCGCCCGGCGGGGGCAGGGGCCGGAGTGGAGACGGGGACAGTGGCCTGGGTCATGGGGGCGCCTTTCGAGAGGGAGATGGTCGGGCAACGACGATAGGACGAGGCTCAGACAGTGCTGTTCGCGGACGGCCCGGGGCGGCCGTCCGGGCACCTCAGCTGGTCGATGGCTCGCGCGAAGTCGTCGACCGACTCGTAGTGGTGGTACACCGAGGCAAAACGCAGGTAGGCCACGGGGTCCAATTCGCTCAGAGGTCTCAGAATGGCCAAACCGATGTCCTGGCTTGGCACCTCGGCCAGGCCGCTCTGCCGCACCGCCTCCTCGACGCGCTGGCCCAGCCGCGCCAGGTCCGCCTCCGACACGGGGCGACCCTTGCAGGCCTTGCGCACGCCTTGGACGATCTTGTCGCGGGCGAACGGCTCGACCACTCCCGAACGCTTGAGAACGGCCAACTGGGTCTGTTCGACCGTCGTGAAGCGGCGGTCGCAAGCGATGCACTGACGCCGCCGCCTGATGCTGCCGCCGTCGTCGGCGACCCTGGAGTCGAGGACGCGGGAGTCGGGTTGCCGACAGTATGGACAGCGCATGCGGTCACCTCACAGTTATCATCGTTTCCCGGTTGGCCACAACATGTTGGGGAACTACATCGGTGCAACCACTAGGTGTAGGGATACTATCGCTGTTCTCGCGTGAGTCAACTAGACGCTTGATTCCAGGGGCGGCGCGCACCCGCCGCTCTCGGGCCACCGGCATCGACGCTGGCGCCGCCCGGCGAAGGGGCGCCGCGGGCGAGCCGCTCTCGGGAGGAAGAGCTGGCAAGGTGGAGTGGGGAGCGACAGCGCACACCTGGCGAGTCGTACGACAACGCGGCCAGCGCCTCTCCTGGTCGCGGCGCGGCACCCAGGGCCAGGCATCAGCCGTCTGGGCTGAGAGCGACGCTGGGTGCCTGGGTCATTACCTGCCACGGGGTACCCTTGAAGGCGCTGCGGAACGTCCGCCAACCGAGGAGGAAACCCATGACCCAAGAGCCCGGACCCGTCGCCGGCAATCAGCCACCCGTGCCGCCGCCCCCGTCCAGCCTCGATCTGCCGCCGCTGCCGCAGCCGGTCGCGCCCCAGCCGCCCACTCCGACGCCGACGCCGGGCTACGCGCCCCCACCGGCCCCGGCGACCCCGAGCTATGGGCAGTCCCAGTATTCGCCGTATTCCACGCCCAGCTACGGCCAGGCCTACCACCCCGCCGCCTATCCCGCGTCGACGACCGACAACCGGCCGATGCCCCCACTCGGGGCGAACGCTCCCGACGTCGCGCAGAACAAGGGCCTGGCGGTGCTGTCCTACCTCGGGATACTCGTCTTGATCCCGATCCTGGTGGGCAAGCAGTCCGGTTTCACCCGCTTCCACGCCAATCAAGGCTTGGTCCTGTTCATCGCCGGGGTCATCGTCGGGGTTCTCCGAGTGATCTTCAGCAGCTGGTTGGCGACCGCGCTCTTGTCCTTGCTCAGTCTGGGGCTGCTGGTCCTGGCAATTATCGGCATCATCAACGTCGTCAACGGCCGTCGCGACCAGCTACCCCTCATCGGCAAGATCAAGATTCTCTGACCCCGGACTGACGGGCACCCCGCCGGGCCACGCCCGATCGGTCCTGGCAGCCCCACTCGCCCTTGGGGTTGTCGATGGCCCAGCCAAGCCGCGCCCGGCCAGTCCGCCGGCCAGAAGTGTTCGTCGGGACTCAGAGTCACGGCAATGGGGCGCTGCTCACCTGAAGGAAGCCCCAGACGACCGTGGCCACCCCGCTTGACAGCAGGGCCGTCAGGCCGGCCAGGGCCAAGGCCATGCCGCGATTGGTCAACTGCCAGCCCGGCGTCGGCGCCACCACGCTGGGACCGGGGTTCTGACCCACGCCCCCAGCTATTGGGGCCCCGGCGAACCAACTCGCGGGGGGTGGAGGATTCCACGACCCGGCGGCGGTCCGAACCCCGTCGGGCAGGGCGCGCCACACCGGGCGTCGCGCCGTCCGTCTTCTCCCCGCGTCAGACTCCACCGCCGGTCCCGCCCACTCGGCTCGTCCGACGGCAGCCCGAGCCACCGCTGGAGTGGACTCCTCCTCCTGTTCGACTGGCGGCAGGAGCCGCAAGCCGGGCCGCTGCTGATTCCCCCCGCCCGCCTGCTCGGTCGCCTGAAGCATCGCGCTCATGTCGACGCCCCCTTTCTCTTCGAACGTGTGTTCGACGCACAAGGCTAACCCCATCACGGCGCCCAAATCAAACTGACGTTCGATTGCAGCAACTCGGCGCCCTGCCGCGCTGCCCCGCCCGGACCGACGCCGGGCGCGCGGCGTCGCCCTGGCCATACTCGAACAAGCGTTTGATTTCAGCTCGTGCAAGCGTTAGGGTGGGCGCATGCCCAGCACAGACAAGCCCGGCCCGGGCGCCGGTCGCCCCACCAATCAGGCCATCCGGCGATCCGTCAGCCGCTTGAGCCCCTTCGCCGATTCCGACCACGACGAGTCCGGCCTGACCCTGCGTCAGCGGCTCATCCTCGAGACCATCCAGACGACCGTGGCGAAACGCGGTTACCCGCCGACTATCCGGGAGATCTGCGACGCCGTCGGCTTGGCCAGCCCGGCCAGCGGCGCGTACCAGCTCAAGGTGCTGACGGACCGCGGCTTCCTGCGGCGAGACCCCAACCGCCCTCGGGCGCTCGAAGTCGTGGCGCCCGAGGGCGCCCCTGAGGGCAACAGCCTCAGCCGCCCCACCGTTGCCGCCGACGGCTCGGACGCCGCGGTCGAGTGGGCCAAGGGCAGCGTCCCGGTCCCCCTCGTCGGTCGCATCGCGGCGGGCCGGCCGATCCTGGCCGAGGAGCGGGTCGAGGAGACCTTCCTGCTGCCCGAACGGCTGGTCGGTCAGGGGCAGCTGTTCATGCTGGAGGTGCGAGGCGACTCCATGATCGACGCGGCCATCCGCGACGGCGATTTCGTCGTGGTTCGGTCCCAGCCTACGGCCGAAACCGGCGAGATCGTGGCGGCCCTGCTCGACGACGAGGCCACGGTCAAGACGTACCAGCGGTCCGGAGACCAGGTCTGGCTCGTGCCCCAGAACCCTCTCTACTCCCCCATCGACGGGCGTGAGGCCGTCATCCTGGGCAAGGTCGTGACGGTGGTGCGCCGCCTCTGACCGTCCGTCCGCTCCGACCGTCCCCTGGCCCCGTCTCAGGTCGGTCGCTGCGACGAGCTGCCCAGGGGCCGAGCCGGCGCCGCTGCGGGGGGCGGATGGCGCGTTTTCGGGAGAGCTGCTCAGGGGCGGCGTCGGCCTCACTGAAGGATTTGAAGATGGCGCATCTTCGGACGGAGGATTTGAAGATGGCGCATCTTCGGACGAGCCCTGCGTCCAAGTGGCACGGGCTGCACCACCGCCGGCCGACTGACGACCACGACGACGTCGCTCAGACGAGCCCCGCCTTGAGGAGGAACCGCGACGGTCCCGCCAGGCCCCGCGACGGACCGCCCACCCACGACACCCGCAAGTGCCGCCGAGCCCGCGTCAGTCCGACGTAAAGCAGGCGGCGCTCCTCGTCGACCTCGTCCGACCGGATCGCTCGCAGGTGGGGCAGCAGACCCTCCGACACCCCGACCAGGCCGACGGCCTCCCACTCGCGCCCCTTGGCCGCGTGAAGAGTCGACAGCGTGACCGCCGCAGGGCCAGGCGGGCCCGGTCGAGCGCCGTCGGCTCCGCCCAGACGGTGGGGCGTCCGGTCGACCCGGTAGGGGATGTCGAGCCCGCCTAAGGCGGCGACCAGTTCGCCGGCCTGAGCGTGGCTGCGGTACAGCAGGGCCATGTCCGACCAAGCCACTCCCTCGGCCGCCCGGTCCGCCAACCACGAGGCGGCCGCCTCGGCCTCCGCCCGGTCGGAATGCGCCTGGGCCCAGGCCACCGGCGGGCCGTCCGAGTCCTGGGCCCGGAGCACGACGCCGCCTCGGCCCGCCATCAGCGCGTTGGCGACGGCCACGACGGGTCCGCCCGACCGGTGGGCCTGATCGAGCGTGAGTTGGCGGGACCCCCGGTGGCTGGCGGCGAACCCGGTCAGGTACTGGCTGCGGGCGCCCGCGAAGCCGTGGATGGTCTGGGCCGGATCGCCCACCACGCAGATGTCCCGATGGGGGCCGCTCCACAGGTCGATCAGCCGCGACTGCAGCGGACTGACGTCTTGGAACTCGTCCACCAGCAGATGGCGGTAGCGCCGGGCCATCTGGCGGGCCGCCTCGTCCGATTCCTCCAAGACGGCGGCGGCGCAGAGCAGGATGTCGTCGAAGTCGATGACGCCCCAGCCCTGCTTGACCCGCTCGTACTCCACGAGGATGTCGGCCATCCGCCCGGGCTCCACGCCGTCGACCCGCCGGCCCAGCGCGGCGGCCGCCCCGATGTAGCGTTCCGGCACCACGTTGGACTGCTTGGTCCAAGCGATCTCCTGGGCCACGTCCTGGGCCAGATTCGCGCCCTTCAGGCCGAAGCGGGGCAGGACTTCCGCCACGAGACGGGCCGGCGAATCCGCCAGACGCGGCAGTCGGACGCCGTAGACGGCGGGCCAGAAGAAGCGGGCCTGGGCCAAGGCGGCGGAGTGGAAGGTCCGGGCCTGGACGCCCTCGACCCCCAGCCCGGCCAGCCGAGAGCGCAGTTCGGCGGCCGCCAAGGTGGTGAAAGTCACGGCCAACGTCGCCGTCGCGTCGATCGCCCCGCTGGCCGCCCCCCAGGCCAGGCGCCCGGTCAGGGCTCGCGTCTTGCCCGTGCCGGGGCCGGCAATCACGGCGACCGGCTGGCCCACCGTCGTGGCCACCACGCGCTGGTCGGGGTCCAGCGTGGCCAAGAGGCCGTCAGGGCCCGCGTCGCTCACCGTCTCAAACTAGCGGCCCGGGGCGATCGGGGCATACCGCTCCACGAGACCGCGCTCTCCTCGGTGGTGGTGGGTTCGGGGCAAGCAGTGAGGCGGGGGGTGAGGGGGTCGTCGCCCCTCGTTCTCGGACGGGCCGCCCAGCGACCGCGCCGGCCTCGCCGTGGGAGTCGACAATGGCGGATCGTCGGACGAGCCGCCCAGGGGCCGGGGCGGCTGGCGACGAGGTCCAGCGAGACTGTCCGATCTATGCCCTAGTGGCGTGTCGCGCCTAAGTTTGGTTGTATCTGGTGGAACCTGTGTCTCGGCAGTTTCTTCCCTTCCCCCTGCCGTGAGGATGGCGCGCCATGGGC
>JGI20166J26741_11446363_pt1 | contig 13550 bp, 8 predicted proteins | sample TergutCu122P5_FD_26741 | JGI IMG/M metagenome (IMG submission 26741)
TGTTTCGGACGCAGTTTGCGTCCATCATCAGGAGTAATTTACAAACTGTAGTGGCAGCCACTGGTGTGTATCCTAGGTGCGGGGTAGAATAAATCCCGTGTAGGAATTGTGTATTATATTCCAAGCCATCAAAATCTGTTGAACCATGGAATATAATACACAATTCCTACACGGGATTTATTCTACCCCGCACCTATGATACACACCAGTGGCTGCCACTATAGTTTGTAAATTACTCCTGATGATGGACGCAAACTGCGTCCGAAACATGTAGAGTTTAAAAAAACCAAATAAACAGAAAAAGTTGCATCTCGTTGGTATTTTATAAACTAGTACTGCCTAACTTGTACTTCCGTATTTGAAACAAGTTGCGAGTGCATGTTGACGAGAGCACAAGAGCACACAAACACTGACATAAACAGCTTTCCAAACGATGGAACTTTCACGTGTATTTACATGTAAAGATGAATGATGCGCCAAATGTCACAGAAGTAAAATCTTAAACGGAAGGGGCCACTTCAGATATCTAGAAGTAGATTGTTTGATAATATTGAAATAGGTCTATACGAGGGTAGAGGTTATCACAGCGGTGCTAGTGAATACTCAAGTCGTTTGGTGTGTGACGCCGTGTAGGTTGTATATACGTACCAACATTTCAAAGGAGGGTGCTACCTCCGGTTTGATTGTATTCCTAGTAGTAGTAGCAGTAGTAGTAGTAGTAGTAGTAGTAGTAGTAGTAGCAGTATTAGTAGTAGTAGTAGTAATTAAATAAAGTGATAAAATATAGTCTAACACAACTTTATTAATTTTCTTTTTTGAAGACTTCACAGACTTTATTAAATATTAATAACTAAATGTAAACGAGAACTCGTACATTTTACGGCATTGTAATATATATATATATATATACAGTCTTTTCCTTCAGCCTGAAGATGGCATCTGAGAGCCGAAACATGTTGCTGTAAAGTTTTAAAGAAGAACATTAATAAAGTTGTGTTAGACTATATTTTATTAGTTTATTTAATTATTGGATCAGAACACAACGGGCATGCCTTGCCTAAAAATTGTAAGTAGTAGTAGTAGTAGTAGTAGTAGTAGTAGTCGTAGTAGTGGTAGTAGCAGTAGTAGTAGTAGTAGTAGTAGTAGTAGTAGTTTTGGTGGTGGTGGTAGTGGCAGTAGTAATATAGGTGTTAGGACAAGGAAGACTATGGAATAGTGTATAACATACTAAGTCCATGAACACAATTACTATGATTGAAACCAACAAATGTACGCATCTATGTTAATTTTACGATAATAGTATGAAAACCACTAACTTCTACATGTTTCGGGCCTTACAGGCTCTTCATCAGGAAGTATAATAATTGTGTGAAACAGCCGTTTGATGTATTGTTCTGTTGCATGTAGAAGGAGTTCTACGTACTGAATTATGCTCAATAATTTTTTTAATATGTTCCTTATTCCGTGCATTACTTAGATTTGTAAAATGTATAAACAACTAACAAATGCACTTCAATTTTATGATGTATTTTTATTCATAATGTGTTCATCAACATGTTTCGGCCAGTAGTCCAGCCATCTGCAGAGTCATGGTACAAGAATACAATTGTAGTTAAATATAATACCCTCACTTCGTAATTTTAAAAATATATATATAATTTCAGTTAAAGTTTTACTTTTTAATAATAATTTGAAATAATGTAGGATAAAAATGGCTAATTATAAAATAGTGGAAGTTAGTTATTTAGTGTTTGTGGAGTGATGTCTACAGCAGTTACATAGTGAATTCTAACCCAGAGTATAGGTGTGTGGTGCACTGCTCGGAACTCAGTACGTTGGAGCAGTGTGTTGTTATACGGCCAGAAACATGTAGGAAATAATGGTTTATATAATATTATTGTAAATCCAGTTCAGTTGTGTGCACCTGCTGTTTTGTATTTTAGTAATTGAGTAGTTATACACGAAATGGAAAATGTGAAATTCTTAGGCACAATAGATCTACAGGAGCTCGGCGGTTTATTTCAGATATTTCATTAAAACATATTTATCTCTTTCCAATAATGGCACTCACTTAAGTTAAATGATTTATTATATTGTTCTTCCAGTTTCATACTGTCGAAACATCTAATATTATTTATGGCTGAATATAAATACGAGCTTACCTATAATACTGCCACTATCTTATTACTGCCATTAATAAGAATAGCAAAAATGATAAATCTGTAAAGCTGTAAACATAAATTATAATACACTTATACACTAAAACATACAAGAATTAACACTTGTTGACGGTTTCTTTCTAGTCTGATCCTTCGTTTTAAACACGCCACCCCAAGCGGACGTCACACTGCAACCGATGGATTGTCTACTGCTGGGAGGTCGATCGTGGGTTTCGAATTTCGGCCCTGAAACTGGCTATGCTGATTGAAAATATAAAGTTTTCCCTTTATACGCCATGAATGCGTATAGCGAGAGTAGAGGTATAGCTCCGCTCATTCTTAGCCTCCGCACTAGACGGAGGTGAAAGGTCAACATCACGACCCGGCCGCTTTGCCACCCACCACCCGGAAATAATCCCGGTACCCGTTGAATAAGTGGGTGAGTGGGCCCCCTGGGCCGCTCTGTGTTTTTGGAGAAGAAGCCATCTCTCCCCTCCGCTGGGGCTCGAACCCCAGACCATCCAACCTATACCGACTACACTGTCCCGACACACAGCTGTGCTGTTTGATGATTTAATTGTTTTTAGGCGCGTTCGCAAAATTGTGAAAAGTGACTATTAGCTCCGTCGTGTCTGTCAGTTCGTCCGCCCTTCTGCCCGTATGGAGCACCTCGACTGCAACTGGACTGTTTTTCACTATGATACTTACCTATGTATTGTTCGAAAATCTATCAAGAAAGTTCAAGTTTCATTACAAACGGACAAGAATAACGGCTGCTTTACATGAAGACCAATACACATTTTTGTTCATATCTCGCTCAGTTCTCCTTTGAATGAAAAAAGCTTCAGGCAAAAGTTTATTGAAGATCAAAACACACGTTTTATTTATTTTTAAATAACCAACCAGACCCACTAATTATACCTATTTTGTTCTGTTATAAAACTCTACATGTTTCGGGCATCTTCTGTGCCCATCATCAGGAGTTTTCAACTGTACATTCGGCACTGGTAAGTTTCATGCGGGTTTCTGATGACCGCCTCCAAGCAGAGTCAGGATGTTCCATCCCGACTCTGCTTGGAAGCGGTCATCAGAAACCCGCGTGAAACTTACCAGTGCCGAATGTACAGTAGAATACTCCTGATGATGGGCACAGAAACTGCCCGAAACATGTACAGTTTTATAACAGAACAAAATTGGGATAATTAGTGGGTCTGGTTGGTTATTTAAAAAGAAATCTATTACGATGCACAGTAACATGAATACAAAACTAATTTTATGTTCAATGCATTTGTTTTCGAAAATCGTGCCGTTTGTGAGAAATGTTGATAAATATTGTAGAACCGGACAGACCACACACAGATGACAGTATGTTGCATGTGCACTGCATGCTGGATACCTAAGGCTACAATCACACACTCACAATATGTACTTACTTAATACTTAACTGCTTTTCCACTGCACCAGTTGTTGCCCGAACTCGCCTTATTGCTATGTTACACGTACATTTTCTGTTTTGTTAATTTTTCTGCTCAGTACTCTAACAATTAATCATCCAGAGTGTGTCAGAAGCAGGCATATCATCATGATCAACATCATCATCTTCAACTTCATCTTCAATATCATCGTCGCTGTTACCATCGTTGATATTTGGTGATTGCTGATGATCGGGTTCCTGAGGTGAAATCTTTAATTTTTCCATGTTTTCCTAGACTTTCATTATACGAGTGTAAAGTAGTATTCTAAAAGCGCCTGGCGGCCGCTCTGAATCTTTGTCAGTCTTCCAGTGTCCTAACATCGATACAGTTTCTTACACGCTTGCAAGCAGGGTTGTGGGTTGTTAAGAAGCACTGATAGGCAACTCGTCTGCAGTCAGACAAGTTTCTCGGGTTGGTCGTGTTTTTCACTTTGCCTTACATTTACTCTCCCTTATCTCGCTTTGCTCATTGTCCCCGCTTTAGCAATTTCGCGGAATATTCCGGAACTAATACACGTTAACCCACCCCATCCCCTAAACAAGACCAAAGTTCTGTGTCTTTTGCTGCTATAATAGCTTGCAGAAGTGCAGGACAATATTTTGCATGTCATGTTGATACTGTGGGGGCCCTGGTTTCTTGGCGCACTGACTTCTGAGCTCGTTTTTTCCGGACCAGTTCCTTAAGACAAAGCGGAAGCACCAGCCGTCCTGTTGCCAGACTCAAATAATAATTAAGACCTATAGGAGAGTCTGTGGTGTGCTTTTTGCGGTTGAATGTTGGTGGAGCCTATTGCTTGCTGTGTTTGTCTGCCGCCGGCCTTCTGACATCTTGTCCTCTTAGCGTGGGGTTAGTTTCAAAATAATCATGTGGTGAAAGTGAATTTGTCCACACACTTAATTACGCGCCGCCCCATAAAGAAATGGTGTAATGGGGGTATAGCTCCATTGATTACTAACTTCAACACCATGTGGTGGTGAGTGTTCCACTTCACGCGCCGGCCGCTTTATTCCCAAGACACTGGTAGGACGCTGGATGTGGCCCAGATCTAGCCTGAGCAATTTGCCCCCTCTGGCAATGGAATCACGACTCCTCAGACGTCCGGCCCATTGTTCACTGTATATACTGAGCTATCCGTGTTCCAGTATATGTATGTCTGTTAAGTACATTGATTTCTTCTCTGTAGTCCTCAACCACTTGTCAGTTGTGATATGGACGGGGATCAGGCAACGGCAGTTAGAATAGTGGTGGTACTACAGTTACTACTACTACTACTACTACTACTATTACTACTACTAATAGTAGTAGTACTACTGCTACTCGGGACGGAGACTGTTGTTTACGTGTTTAAAAACAAAGTGCGTAGGAAAGTATTTTGAATTCAGAGGATGAATCGAGTGAGAAACTGAAGGCATTGAGTAACCAGAAACTCGCGCTTTTTGCACAGGTCGTCTAGCCGTATTAGGATAGCAAAACATACGAAGTTGGGGTGCACTGTGGAGCATTTGGTTGAGGCACTGCGCTACAGGCCAGAATGTCGCGAGTTCGATTCCCGATGTGGTTGTTTGAATTTTTCATTGACTTAATCCTTCCGGCCGCACTATGGCTCTAGGGTAGACTCTGCCTCTAAAATAAATGAGTACTAGGGATATTTAGTTGGGGGGGTGTAAAGGCGGCCGGTGCATGGGGATGACAACTTTACCACTTATATGTACCGACTGTCTAGAAATTCTGAGAACCTCAACGTCCCGGAACCGTAAGGACCTGTCCCGGACTGTAATGTGTTAGCTTTACCTGTAGCTTCACCTTTAAAATACAGGGAGCTTCTGGCTGGGATGAGAGAGACAATTGCACATGGAATTTTCGTGGATGAATCTCCCGGGCTCGTACATTTGACAGAGATTTTCCAAATAGCATTATTTAGCCTTGATTTTTAAAAGTTTTTAGAGAACGCCTGATGATGATGGGTTTCGATCGAAACATGAAGCAATGAAATAAATCTCAAACTGTTGTGTTAGGCGGAATGGTGTGTGTTTGTGTGATTGACTGGACACAGCGAGACGGATACCATCAAATCCAGAAAGGACACTAGAATAACCTTACGTTTGGAAGTTACACCCTGCGGATGCAATGTGACCGGGCGTGGCTCGATGTCTGTACTCTAAGGACTGTAGTGTCAGCCCTCGGTTTAGGGTGCGTGGTGCCAGTTCTGTCGGCTTTATGTAGAAACAGTTACTGCATACATTCAGCGATGTGTGGGGGGTGGGGGGAGATATGGAAATTGGTATTCAAGACATAGAATGGTCGGTGGGCTCAGGATAGGGGCAGTTGGTATGCTGTTGTCAACACGGTAATGAACATTCGGCTTTCTTAGAATGCAGGGAATTTATTGACTAGCTAAGGGAATAGTAGAGTCTTAAGAAGAACTCTTTTTCATAGAGTTGGTTGATTTGGCGATTGTCAAGCGTACTTTGAAATTTAATTTTCGGGTGAGACAGGGTATGTATGAGTGTTTTTGTGTAAGTATGATTTTGAACAGTTCTTTTTCAATTGAACTGTGATGTATTTAGTGTATGAGGTTTCATTAATGTCGCCCTATTTTAAAATGTTAGTCGGTATTCATGAATATTATATAGGACTACTTTTATACATACGTACATATATATATGTATATATATATATATATATATATGAGAAAATATAGACTGGAGGTTCGATCGGAGGTCGTCCTAGATACGAACTACACAGCCGAGACTGCATGATTTTGTCTCCTTCAGCACGAGAAGAGACAATATCTTAAGAGCGGAAAAATTGCAAAACTGTATTCCGACATTTTGGCATTGGTGTGTCGCAGATTTGTTGCGTATATTTTAAGTCTGCTGTCATGTGGAAAGTTGAGAAACACAACTGCCTTGCCTGTATCAGCGCTCGAAATAGTCGCTGCTTGCTTGCTTGCTTGCTATATCTGTAGGCTCCGAACAGCTGCTACGCGGACACAGACCGTCGGTGTCGTTTTTCTCTTGTTCGGTTGAAGACCGTACCGATGATTAGAACCAGAACCGCGTCTTTTTAAATTAGTTTTCGGCATTTAAAACTATACGCATGAAACTGTCTTCATATGAATTTTTTTTGGGAACGCATGTGTTGGAAAAGATCAGCGTATAGTTTATTCCCCATTTCTCAGTGATGACTCAGACGCTGTAGTTTACGTATGTGTAAGGCGGAGGCATTGAGGCGCGTTGGTGCAACTTATGTTGCTGTGGAAAAGTAATAATTATCACATATTCTGAGTGTGTGTTTGTAGCCTTAGGTATCCAGCGTGCAATGTCCATTCACCTTATTGTCATCTGTGGCCTGTCCGGCTCTACAGTATTTTTCCATGTTATAAAAGGTACGATTTTCGGAGAAAAATTGTTGAACATAAAATGTGGGTTTTGATTTTCTCGAAACTTTCGACTGAAGCTTTTCTCGTTCTAATAATAACTGACCGAGATGTGATAAAAAATGTATATTGGTAGTCACGTAAATTACCCGTTATTCTTGTCCGATTTTGATGGAACTTGCATTTTCGCCAGCGATTTTCGAAAAATGCTCAAATATCAAATTTTATTAATATCTGTCAATTGGGAGCCGAGTTTTTCCAAGCGGAAGGACGGACCGACGTGACGAAGCTAATAGTAGCTTTTTACAATTTTGTGAACGCACATAAAAATTGAAAACGCATGACTTTTGAAGTATGAATGAAATTCCAGAGCAATTTATCAAACCAGGCTGCAATATACTGTGCTGTGCGAGAGTTCGGTCTTCCGCCGCGTTGTATTTGAGGTCTTCGCCCCTAAGAATATTGTGTTATTCACTCTATTTGGAATAAAGGAAAAATTACCAGAGCACAAGAATAAATCTATTAGTGTGCAATCCTATACTCGTACATAGGACCAGGAAACTTGTAATTATCGGAGAATGTCACTGATATCACCATCTTGCAAAATGTTATGCCACATTTTTCTCTCACGCGTTATTCTGTCGGTTAAACACACGATAGTGGCCACCTGGAAGTCATTATGTAGGGGCCGTTTGTTTAGAAGCAAATTAAGAAACAACGAAATGCGCGTCTTTCTCAGATTTTAGGACCTTGTTAGGTACGACACTCAATGAAAGTTTCGAGAATATGGCAGACTTCGAACACTGCTGGGAATGACAGTAAGAATTCTGAATCAACCCTTCCACCGCCGAGTTTTCTTATAAGCTGATCTATCTTTTTCAGTTGCGTACTCAGTGCAGTTAGTAGTTCAAAAACAATTCGAACAGCATGGTATTCCAGGAGAAATTTCTTTAGCCCTCATCTTGAGGTGCGTCATCCCCGCTGTGTTGTCGAATAAACATAACAAGTTAATGGTACATATGTGTATAGTCAAAAACACAACTATATTCTTTATAGTACGTTTACCATTACTAAGGTACAACTACGTGTTTCGGCCATCAATGTTGGCCATCTTCAGGTTGTACATGAAGCACTTAACCATAAGCTATATCTACACGTGAGTGGAGGGGTGGGGGGATTTACATTTTGTGGGATGGGGTGGGTGCGAGATCTCGTTTTGTGTTTGTAGAAGGGGTGTGGATCGGGTCTGCTTAGGGGCCGAAACATGTAGTTGTACCTTATTAATAGTAAATGTACTATGAGGAATATAGTTGTGTTTTTGACTATAAACATTTGTACCATTAACTTGTTATTGTTTAGCCCTCATATTCGTAGGCACTAAACACATTAAAGGCCAGAAATTCCGGTGATTTTAAATGAGAGACTTCTTTTATAGCACGCAACTGGTTAAGTGAACTAAGTGGTTAAGAACATAAAATTTAGAGACTACCTGGTACTGATCGGTTCAGGATGCTTTATCCTCTCGTTTCCACTCTAAAACCCTAAAGGCTAAAATGTACACATCATTGGCATAACCTGCTGTTTTTAAAGCATCTGTTTCCCTGTGGAAGTGCAATGCATTGATGACGAATTGCTGCGAAAAACTTGCGGACCAGTGAGGCAAAATAACGGGAGGATAGTGAGAATTGGGCCTAAAGTGAGAGATGTCAGTTCCGTTTTGCGATCGCTCTTCTGCCGTACATGCTAAAAGTGTGTGCTAGTTGGATGTTTTTGAGCCGGTGTGTCTTGTGACATTTGGAATACAAACGCGTTGCTGCATATGTAACAGCAAGCCATTGTGGCAGGGTGTGGTAACGTCAGGGCAGTCTTGTTCGGCTCTCTTTTGTCACTTTATGAGCTTGTGCTGTTGCCTACGGGGCCTTTATTTCTGATTTCATTTAACGACACTTTTCGGCTGTATTTTTTGTTGTATGTCGCACCAGCCCTCCTCAGTCCTAGGCCGCCTGATTGTTGGCGTCTTTATATCACACATAATTAGATGCACGTACTCGGAAGGACTACGAGTGATCAGCTCGTCGCAGAGGCCGCTACCTACACAACACAAACATTAGACATGAACATCTATGCCCTGAGCAGGATTCGAACCCACAATGACAGCAATCGGGCGGCTGCACACCTACGCCTTCGACCGCACGGCCACCGGGATCGGCCAACTGCTTAATTTGTCTTTTTCATGTGTGTGTGTGTGGGTTATACAGCGTTGATTGACAGAAATGTTAATTATTGCAGACAGCCACGTTGCATGTTACATCCAGGTATTTGCTTGGAGTGTCTTGCGAAGGGCAAAAAATGAGGAAAATCACCAATTAGGTCGAGAATCGAGCACGGAGCCCCAGAATACGAAACGAGAGTGATAACCTCACACTGTAGATGCCGGTGTGTGCCTGCAGAGTTGCCTTCTGAGGAGCGAAGCATGCATTGGAGAATAGTTTCTTCTCGTCTGGTAGTGAATGCATTGGAAAAGTGATAAAGTGTCCGTTCTATACCGCCCTTTTGTGGAACTCCACTCCAGGACGACGTGTTGCACAACTAATTTTTTTCAATATCTCTTTATATATGTGTATAGGAAATGGTGCAACATCAGTTTATGGTTTCGCCGTCTATACCGCGGCTTATCGACGCGATAACGCAACTGTACGCATCCCGGCACAGCGCACCGCGACGCGACGCAACCGAAAACAAGTTCCCTGGGTTCCAGCGCGCGTGCACGAAAAGCGTTTTTGGTTGGTCGTTCTTCTATTGGATTTCTATTTGCCGAGCTAGTGTGAAAAACGCATGGGACGGTAATACGTGCATTCCGGTGGAACATAATACCCTAAATGAGATCGCATAAATCTTCAAAAATAGCCCGAAAATATTGTGTGGTGGTAGTACTGAGTAGCAGCAAAAAGGGTTAAGGAGGGAAACTATGACGGTAGTGGGGAGGCAGAGATAGAAAGGGGGGAGGAATTAATCTGACAAAATAAAGAAGAACATCTCTAACACAGACTTTGGCACAAGCCCATGGAGGCTGTGGTGGCGACAGTACTGCCGTCTGTGGAGAGATAAAGCAAACTAGGAGTTGAGCCACAAAAATTCAGCCACACCCCTGCATATGAATTAGTTTGTCCGCAATCTGCAGTGTATGAATGGGAATAATAAAAACACTGGAAATATTTATAAATATTATTACGAAAAGGAATGTAACGAATATCGTTACGACGATTATATCGGGGTTGAACGGGGGAGTGGAGGGGCTGGACATTTGCTACACGATTTTGAAGTGCACAGTTCTTTCAGCGTTTCAGTCAGGAAACTCAGGCGAGTAAGTTGAAGAGATGGAAGACTTACTCGTAATTCCGAAGGTAATATTAAAACTTTTTACAGAAAAATAGGATGTATTTTGGTAGAGTAATTTCAGTTTGCTTAGCAAACTGTTTAATCGTAAGAGTCAGTGAACATGTATATGATTCTTCGGTTTCATAGCAGTAAGTAAATATGATCTCGGCAGCAATGTTCGTCTTTCTTATGACTGTCACTGAAGCAGGTGAGTGCAAGTGTGCGCTCTGTTAGGAGAAAATCTGCCAGTCATGAAACGTTGTTTGTAGATATTAATTGGTAAGTAATCCATACTTAATTATTGATATTTAAATCGTTCATTAAAATATGTGAAGTAAAAGAAGCTCAATAGATGGATGAAAGCCAAACGCTTTTATGGTGTCTGTGTTATGTTAAAATAAAGAAATAGAAAACAAGCCTACGTAACCGCGTACGTCTTCCGTAATTCTGGTGGCCAACATTCGCACATTACTTCAAGAACAGAAGAGAAGAATGAAACTAGTAGAGATCCCTTTAATTAAGGGACTCCCTAGCCCGTCTCCTTCGGTTGTACGTACAGTGCCACACCGATCACCGGTCCTCCCCTCCTCCTAACCCAATCCCATCGTACAAACGAACCTGATTAACTTGACTGTATCAATCCACTTTATTACTTCTAGTGCAGGGAAGTTTAATTTTCAGCACTTTCTGCTGTATAGGAAACAGGATTACATATACATCTGGGTAACAGAAACAGAAGACGCATAGCATGCAATTACTGTCAGTTCTCATTTCCTTTGTGAGCCAGAATGTTATGAAAAGAACTAGCCAGGCAATGTACGTAAAACCTACTATTGAGGCGCGTTTGTGCAACCACTGTTGCAATGGAAAAGCAATATATATATATTACATATTCTCAGTATGTGTCTGTAGCCTTAGGTATCCAGCACGCAATACGCATGCGCCATATTGCCATCCAGCGCTACATTATTTTTCCACATTATCTCATAAACGGCACGATTTTCGAAAGAACAGTTATTGAATATAAAATGTGTTTCGATTTTCTGTACGTCTGTTGTCAGAAACGCTTCTCATTCTAAGGAGAACTGCCCGAGGTATTATAAAAAATGGAAATTGTTCTTCATGTAAATTGCCCGTTATTTTTGTCAGACTTTAAAGAAACTCTATTTTCTCGACCGATTTTCGAAAAATATTCAAATATCATATTTCGTGAAAATCCGTCTAATGGGAGCAGAGTTGTTCCATGCGGACGGACGGACATCACGAAGCTAATAGTCGCTTTTGGCAACTTCGCGAACGCACCTGAAAAAAAGATCAATATTTCGGGAAATTATTCAAAAGTCATTTGTATAGTAAGTAATGACTGTAGAAATGTAAGGCAGGTGGCAAATACTGGAAAATATTTATCTGAACTTGGAAGTAAATAAGATAACAAAATAGGTAGGATGCAACACTCGTCGCGGTTTTGGGGAGTATAAATATACGTACAACTACAAAGGGATTTGCCTGAAGAGACGGTGTAGTAGTAGTAGTAGTAGTAGTAGTAGTAGTAGTAGTAGTAATAGTAATAGTGGGAGGGTGGTGGCGGTGGTGGTGGTGGTAGTGGTGGTGGTGGCGGTGATGGTGGTAGTGGTGGTGGTTGTTGTTGTTGTTGGTATAGCTAGTGGTGATAGTTGTGGTGGTGGTAGTGGTGGTGGTTGTGGGTACTGCTAGTAGTGATAGTGGTGGTGATGGTGGTGGTGGTGGTTGGTACATCTAGTGGTGATAGTTGTGGTGCTAGTGGTGGTGTTGGTGGCGTTATGGTAGAAGTGGTTCTGATAGTAGTGGCTGTTTTCGGGGTAGATGGCTGATTCTGTGTGGAAGTAGGCATGTGTGTTATGCAACGCAATATGTTCTTGTTATGCGGACATTGAACTGCGTCTCAGTCTAGTAAAACACAAAACGTTATTGTACAGAAACCAAAGTTGTGTTACAGTTTAGCAGACATAGGAGACACAGTTTGTTATTCGAGAGTTGTCTTGTTTGAATCTCGGTCTTTACAAGACCTCGTGAGATTTTTCACGCACTACAAGGAATAAGACGTAAGCAGCTACTGGATGACCTTCAGGAAACGACATAATACTGGAAATTGAGAGAGGGAGCATTAGATCACAATGTGTGGAGAACTCGCTTTGCAAGAGGCTATGGACCTGTCGTCAGGCAGACTATGCAATGCATGAACTGTGCGCTTGCCTTTCTCGTCGTGATCTGGTGTTAATTATCTGATTGTGACGTACCGTTGAATCGCCCAGTCGTCCAACTCTGTAATACCTCCGTCTCTGAGAATATTTTATGGTGAGCAGAGCTAAAGCCAAGACCCAACTCCGGCTATAGCGGAACTGTATGGACCATTTAGTGATCTGAATTCGTAACTTTGTTCGTAATGTGGGTTGCTGTACTTTGCGCCTGTCGAGTGACGTCAGCTGAAGATGCTGCATTGAGAATGCGGCAAACGTGTTTGTGCTTTATAGTACGACACTGTCTATACCTCAGGCTATGCAGCGCCTATTGTAGGATGATTGGTGAATGACGAATTGAAAAGGATTTGGAAGGAACTGATGGCGGCCTAGTCGAGGCACTCAGCCGGATTGTCCAGAATGTACCGAAGAAAACCCCGAATCCCGTTAGACCTGACAGCCAGTTTCCAGAGTGAGAACTGAACCTGGCAGGAGCTTGGATAGCGTATTTGGTATATTAGCTGGGCGACGGGCTTGACGATCTGGGGTTCGTTTCCCAGCAGGGGTAAGAAAGTTATCCAAAACGTTTACACGGTCTCTGGGGCCCACCCAGCCTTATTCAGTAGTTCTTCCTCTGGGGTAAAGCAGCCGGTGCATGAAATTGACCACTCACTTATATGAAGTGCTGAGGTTAAGAACGGGTGGAGCAAAACCTCCCCCTCTCCTACATGCCTGCATGGCGTGCGCAGGGACTGCTTTACTTTCTGTACCTGTCATATACCAGTTTAGATTGTTACCCCTACACCAAACTGTCCCGTGCAAGTGCAACAAAGAATGATACAGTTGTGGTATTAGACACTGAATGCTGAAGGCGGGTGGTCGCTCCTCTCACTCATCCTGCCAGCTTATCCGAACAAACACGAAATTCCTCCCCCCCCCCCCC
>JGI20166J26741_11446474_pt1 | contig 13548 bp, 8 predicted proteins | sample TergutCu122P5_FD_26741 | JGI IMG/M metagenome (IMG submission 26741)
CCACCCTTGTAGTGCCGAAACGTCAAGAAAATCCGGGGCCTTAATCTACCCGGAACCCCTTGGGCCACCTCGGCCTGTCGCGGGAGACCTTTACTTTTTTATACCAAAACGACATGATCACTGTTGACCAGAATGTCAAGGACAGCCATCCGAAACCGATGTTTATCAACAGGTCGGAACATCCTAACTGTAACATCTTACATCGAGAAGCAACATACATGTGTTAATACTTTAAGGCACAGTTACTGCTATGTACAGTGCACCAGTTAATAAACGTAAAGCAATCCCATTCAGGCCTACTACAAGACCACAGATTTCCAGGAGTTTGAGGCTCTCAGATTACTAGACAGTCGGCACATGAAAGTGGTAAGTTTGCCAGCCCTATGAACCGGCTGCCTTTACCCCCAGGAAATATTCCTGTTACTTACTTCTGTTAGAGGATTTTCGACCCCAGTTCCACTGTGCGGCCGGAATGAATATGTCAATGATAAATTCCAATTACACCATCGCAATTGAACTCGCGACCTTCCGGCTTGTAGCGCAGTGTTCCAACCAACTGCGCCACCGCGTGCCCCATGTAAATTAATAGGCTACTCAAAAATATTTCCTTTTTCCAGAAATCCTATTTATGTTTTTGATAAATTACTTACAATGAGCATTAACCAGATAGTCTTTGTAATGGAGATGGATTGTGTTTTCTGAGAGAAAGACAATTATTATATATATATATATATATATATATTAATATCAGACTTGTAATTGCCAGCTGCAAATCGCGGGGTCCCGAATTCCGTCCCCGGCCAGTCCATGTGAGATTTGTGGTGGACAGTGTTGCTCTGGGACAGGGTTTCTCGGAATACTTCGATTTTATACTCTCATTATCATTCCACCAAAGCTGTATGCACATTTATATGCATTTTAATAATATTTTCATAAAAAGGATACGCGGTTGGAATCAGGGAAACTTCAAATACAGAGTCTCCTCCGGATATGGGGGGATCATTTGACAAGAAAGTACTTTTACATTGTTTCCTTTTTCATGTTTCAGAATGTCAAACTGTAGCCCAGTCCTGTCGGATATTGACACTGTACAAGTAGCTTTTAATTAATCCAACCGCCATTTCAAAATTCAACTCTACTCCAAAGTTCAGGTAATTGCTGTGCCGTTTTGCCGAACTAAAGGCTATACAATTTTATATTCTGTGTTACTTATTGCAGAATCAGTATAAGTATGAAAAAGTTTCAAAATACCCTACTCAATCTTGTAATGGTACGTTTTGGACTATGCTGCAATATGCCCATTAAGATGCGAAAGTTGCTTAATTCGATTAAGAAAGCTGCTGTACGTTCGTAGGCTGAAATAAAAGTAAACAGCTATAAAAAAATTGACAAAAATTTGAATATGCAAATGAAAAAACTGCCGAAAAATTGGAAGAATATATTCCATAAATGTCAACGACATTCATTAAAATTCATCTTTAATTTTTTTAATTTTCCTTCAAATCATGTAACCGAAATTTTGTGTATCTTGGTGTTTAGGCGTTCGACTAGTGTATAACAGGGGTGCACAAATTGGCGCCAGGCCCGAAGAGGCCAATAAATATTGTACAGTGGTGCCTTGTATTTTATGTTCCTCAGTATTTAATATGCTTCATGTCACCTTTCTGCCGCCTAGAAATCGGAGTTGGCTCCTAGATTTACTAAAAATCTGTATACCCCTGGGGTACACTTGCTGTGGCATAAGTCCTGCCAAAATTACAATTAAATGTAACGAGGCTGCAAGTTTTGAAGCAGTTACGTGTGCAGTGGTAAGACACACAGAGAATTGGTAGTGAGTGCAAATCTAATCTAGGCCACGGGATGTACAGCTAGTTGGGTAAATAAGTTGAAGCAGCACAAAACTGTGTAAGGGGTGTTTCGGCAGGAATCTGTCATAATTCGGCAGCAAGTTCCTTAGTTGAAATTACATAGATATTACCAAAAACAGCTATATCTGAAGCTGAACGTTGACGGAGATAGAGGGGAAAAATGTTTTGAAGAATGAGAAGAGCTATATACATATTAGCAAACACGTATTAAAAAGAGGACAAATATGTAGTTCCTATAAAGTTGACACGTGTACTTAATATCCAATTAACACCGAGTGATATAAAGACATTAAGTAAGAAGAACTCTTCACCGGTTTCCTAAAAATCTTTCTTAGGTTTCCAAGTACTTTACGTAACACACTCGCCTCCGCATGGCTTGGCTTGGCTATCGGCCCAAAAAAGGACCTCCGTAATGTATGGATAACGCGCATCACGTTAAAAAGGTAGGGCCTACAGTAAGTATAACTTCAAGGGTACCAGATTTTTTTCGTGTCATTATCTCTGTAACCGTCCAAATTCGAACGCAGGTATTTTTGGTCATATCGGTGTGAATTGACGTAAGGAACGTTCTTCCGAAGTATGGCAGTATGTGTGCATAGAAGTAGGACAGGAGAAGACATATGGTTACGTTTGTAAGAGCTGCTAAGTTACTATGTATCCGGTCTTATTAACATTTCGAAAAGCCTTAATGGCTTAGGCTTTCGTCATCTTCATTCTGCTGGCTACCAGAACTGAAAGTAAGACTTTAACATTGTTGGAATCCGCTGTGATAGACGACTATTTTGGACTCTATCCACGTGAGAAGGAATTAGCAAAGAGAAGATAAGTTACGATGTACCAAAGTTATTTGAACACTCCGGAATATATTTAATTTATACAGTGTCATATACAATATATATATATATATATATATATATATACGCGTATATATGATAATGGGAGAGAAGTGTTGTATTGGTAGGTTTTAAACAGCTTCTTACAGATCCTCTACCGACTCAAACTAAAGCCTATAACCTTAGACCGTTTATAAAGACCGTCGGTTACGTTATTCAGTTATGCGAGTATCAAGTTGTTTGTTGCCGGAAGTAGCCCACAAGTAACTACTGGTACCTTTATTCAGGCACGGCACAACAAAACTCAAGAAGAAAAAGATTTGGGTAATGTTTTCCTCACACCCACCATGAAGATATATACGGGGAGTGTAGGTGTACCTCCATTCATTTTTAACCTCGACATCAGATACAGCCTCACTGCCAGGCCGGTCTACTCCCGGGGAAAGCGCCTCCCGCACCCACTGAATAGGAGGCTGGGTGCACCCGGTAGACCGTTTTTTCATTGTGGAGAAAAAAAAAATTCCTTCCCTGCCGGGATCCGAACCCCGAATCGTCCATACTGTAGCCTAGTCACTATGCTATCTCGAATCCCAAGCGTCAGCTCAAGATAATAAAGTTGCAAACCGAAAATAAACACAAGCTTGAATATATAAAATGCGTTTTTAATCGTAGAGTGTCTTCGAACGTCTTCGGCTTCGTACAAGGATGTAACAAGTGCGATCTACGTCCCTCCACAACTTCCAGTCAAGACTTTCAGGCTCGAAAGACGCGCATAAAATCAAGTAGGTCTTTGTACAAAGTGTCTGTTACAGTTGTTGGGTTTTAACCAAAAAACGAGACAGATCGAAAGCAAAATTTCTTATTAATAAGCTACAAAAAAATATTTTCCACTTCTCTCGACTTTTTACAGGGGGACAGTAAGAACAAACAAGGTTAAGATAATTGTAATAAGTTTTCATTTTGAATGAATCAAAAGCCCGCATCAATGGTTAGACACGCGAAATTTTCTTAGAATAACGTCACTGACAATTTCCAAACAAAAGTGCTCCCTCTACACACATTTTGTATTAAAGACAGAAGCCTAAGTAAGTGGTAAAGTCACTAAGTACCAGACTCTTTGCTAAAACTTCTTTACGGCAATTACAGTGTAACAACCGAATGAAACTGCAGAGTGGGTAAAATTCTTGGGTTCGTAAGCGGGAATTCCAGATTTCAAATTTCAGTGACAAAACGGCTGTCTCGACCAATATCTACGTGCGTTTCCTCAATCCTCCAATTAAGCGCCGATGTAGTACATAATTTATGACATACCACTTCTTGCATATCCTTTAAAACTCATTATAAAATAACTAGCCCACAATTGGACGCCCTACTCCGCGAGCTACTCACACAACGCCGGCAGCAGAATGCACGCTGCCAAGATTTGTCGTATTGAGGGAAAGCGGCCAAGTATTCTGTCTTTCTGGTGTAGTGTTATGAAATATGTAAAGCACATCTTGGTGACATCGTGACATATGAACGCGGCCGGTCAACATGGATTTGTTACTGTGAAAGCCTTCTGGGGTTCTTAAAAACAAAATAATGAATGGTTTGTTTACAGAAGTTCAGACGACTCCTCTGGTGACACGCTTGCTCAGGACTCTAATACTGTAAAATCTCCTCCACGTCGCTTGTATGGCGGTAAAATTGCAGTGGCTTATACCATTTGATGTCTGACTCTCATGCAGTTCATATATACAAATTCAATTCCTGCGTCACGGTTAACACACTCTCTCTCAATTGAAAGATCAACGGTAAATGCTGTTTTGTGAAACTATGGTTGTTTATGGTAAAAATTATACAGAACACATAAATACACTGTGTGGGAGATATGTAGAATATTTTAATGTTAAATCAAGTGGTACACCGGATTACCACTGTGATTAAAAGGGTTAACGATGTACCAGAACAAAAATTATATACGTTTGGAAAACAGATATATTTGACTACAGTGCATGTTACAGGATATAATTCTGCCACTAGAATAAAGTGCAGTTAGTGAAGTCTAAGATAAATAATGCTTTTTCAGTCGCAAGTGATATTTTGAAGTAGGAAAGCAATGTGAATAAGGCTGGAACCGACGGAGTCACCTGTACTGCGGAAGTCATCACAAGTTATTTCGCCTTGCACATGGAGACAATAAGGATATTCTCAACCTCTGCGAAATATCCCATATTTAGACGATGTTTGAGGCAACACTAATCACAGAAGCGTAACTCTGCTAACCAATGAGTCTGTTGTGGGTTTTCGAGCTACTTGCAGACACACAGGGCTTTTATTTTTGGGCTCCATTCTCTCAACATTTCGGCCATTGTTAGGGATGAGAGCTCAAGAGCCACTGAGGTACGACAAATGTAGATAGATGACAACAAGCGCTATGATTCAATTAGCGCCATGTTATTGCATGCCACAGAAGTTGGCAACGTTTTAGCTAAATGGATTGAAACCGCAGAACCTACATACTGCGCATGCCTTAGAAACAAACAGCTGTCAGCCATTTTGCTGTTTCTTTCTAAAATACGAAATCTGGGGTGGCCATTGAGGAAACATAAGAAATATTCAAGTGTGTGTGTGTGTGTGTTTGTGTATGTCTGTGTTTGCTCGTGTCAGTGTGCACAGTTTCTGTTGTTTCTCATAAATGTGGTAGACATAGATCTAACCTCCAGACACTTTAACTCATGCATACTTTGTCTCCGGATTTGTTAAAGTGCATTTATAAAATGAATAACATAGGAGAACACATTAAACGCTTCCACTTCATGCGGGTCGCCTAAAAAACATATCTGTCCGTTTGTCTTCATGCAGCCCCTCCTGAAGTTTGTCTTGTGTCCTTTCTAAGTAAAGCCTGTCCTAACGTGTTGCCCCATCTTCATCTCGTTCTTCCGCTTGGGCCTTTTTCAGATTCGTTTGAAAATTCTCTGTGTGTTTCTGCAATTGTTCTTTTTTAAAATATGCCCATATTTTCTCCTTCTGATGTTTCTCAAAGCTCTCTTATCCCCTCCCTGAAATTTTCTCCTGCTACTATTGTTGCAAATCTCCTCAGTGTACCTTTGACCGTGTTCATTTTCTTGTTACATGTCTTAAAATATGAGAAACAGTCACTTTTAAATAGGCATAATTTTAATTCGCAGGAATTTCCCACTTTCAGAATATATCCGTCAATAGTTGTTGTTGGTGGTGAAAAGAAGTTCGATGGAATATGCACATCCAAGTATTAATATACCACTTAAGTTCTGATACAGAATAAGCATATTATTTTACATGATGACTGTCGCTAGCCACTTCATGTCGGATTGTTTAAATTCTAAAATTTCGACGTGAGATGAAAACGTGGTTTTCAGACAGATACGTGGCTGCCGACCAATGGCATACTCTTCAAGCCCTTTCCCTATATACTCGTATGGTGAGTACAGAAATAATATTAAGGACGTGCATTGAACTACATTCCCAGCGCTTTCTGTTAACACGGTGAGCAAAAGAGTGGTATTATCTGCATGCATAGAATTGAAACGCTTGGACCCCGACTCACTGCAAATAAGAATTGTGTCGAACCCTTCTCTACCTGCCGCCACGCGCAGCGTTCTGATCGAGTGCTGCCATCTGTCAGATAACGTAATATTCTTGTAAATTCAATTCGAGCACCAAAATAGCGTCTCTGTTTTGGGTTGACGCGACATGTTTCTGTACTCGTCTACAGACTACACGGTGCCCACTTGCTACCAAATTATGAACCTGCAGATATAATACATTTTATGTATTTACGTTTTGTATCACACGAACAGGCTTATTCGCAATAATAATGACCATGAATTTCAAAGTTCATATGGTTTCACATGACTGCAACTTTAAACTGGAGGTTGTATTACCCTGTGTTTTTTATTACAGAGCCTCCTCCTCTTTTAGTAAAATCTAGAAAATCCGAAATTTTGTTACAGATTTTCAAAAGCCCCTGCTGGACCTATTTTTTTTGGCCAGTTCGTAACAATGCAACTTGTATCTTTCAGATCAGTCTTCGCCCGAGTTACTCTAATGGTCTTCTTCCCTTCACGTTTTCCTTATAAAATATTTTATACGGCAAGCTTTATGTTTCTCATCTTCCACTTACGTGCCAAATATTTGTAATGGGTGCCGAGAAGAGGGTGTAATTTTTGGAATTCCTAGATTATAAAATCGAAGGTTTGTACAGCAAGGAATCTGCGTATAACGAACGACCACATTACAATAATTCACGAAGAATGCCTCTCGTCCTAAACCTTCCCTGCACCGCTCTGGAAGTCGAATCAAGTGAACGTGTTTTGTGTACCAGAATGAGCTCTCGGAAGATTTTTAACTGCACTTGTGGGTGGCCCATAACTCAGCCTCATATAAACCATTACAGTTTGCCTTCTGCATTTCCGGCCAGTCACATCGTGTTTACCCTGCAATAATGGAATAAGATGCAAATATGGCAACCAAACTAGAATCTAAATAACAATGAATCCGACCCAAAGCTTATTCAAATGTAGCAACGGATTCGGCATGCCTACAGTTTTTTACTCTAGACGTGCTGTCTTCAAACGTCCACTCATACAAAGTATATCGCTGTTTTACTCAGGCCCTTTAGGCAAATTTCAAGATAGGATCTAAAATTACGTACAGACTAATCTTTCTATATTCTAAACACTTCGCTAGTTACTCATTATTCTACATTCGATGTTCATAGCCTAACATACTGACACAGATGTTAAATAATAAACCATGTACACATAGTTTATATTCCGGTGTACGGATGCGAGTCTAGATATGAAATCTAATGTTCATTTTATCGGAGGCCTAAAGCTTTGACTTCCATTATTTACACGTACTTTGGTTATATTTAGGCCAAGGTTTATTTGGGAGGATAGAATTAACTCAGATTTTATAGAAATAGATGCGAGAGTCTGAACTGGAAGATTTAGTTCCGGACAGAGAACATGGTAATTAACAATTGTTTCGTACAAGATAAAGAATTTCTTGACTTTATACGCAACTATTACTTATCCACGTAGAGTTTGTCTGTGGAAATTGGTTGTTAGGCTTAACATGTAAGAATTTTGGAAAACCAGTGAAAGGTTGGTTTAACAGATGAGGTTCAAGTGTGGACAAAAAAGTGTAATCAGCGAATTGCTTCGTAGAGATATTAAGTATCGTGTTAATTGGTACCATCAATACATTATAGCTTTTACACATATCATCCTTCAGACGTCTTCAGTCAATTTAAACAACACAGAAGAATTTAGTTGTACCTCATATTAACAGGCTGATTCTTCCATACAAAGTCCATCCGGTTCATATTATTTGGAAATAATTGATGATTAGCGTCAGAATCGTAAGAAACACATAAACACGATGTGTTTGTGAATGTTGCAGTGGTATAGGTCAACGTACTTACCACTGTGCTTTTAAGTGTGAAATTACATGCCTAAAGATTGATACTTTCCTTATAATGTATTCATTTGAATTCGCGGACATAAAACGTTATATTAAACGCTAAAAATGAGGTCACTGTAGCAAACAGAAAGTGGATATATTACAAGGTGGTGGTTATGTCACTTACCAACGAAAAGACTCTTATGTCCCAAGGTACTGGGTATCAATATGCCATTTTCCAAGGAAAATTGATTTCATTCTTTCTTCTTGTGGTCAGTTTGAATTTTCTTTACGAAGTTAGTACAAGCACATTGCACCTGGCGCCCAAATCGCCTGAGGGACTTCCCCGGAGAGAAGCTTCTGCTATCACGTGTTTCAAATTGAATCAAAATGGGGCAGAATGCAATAGAAGATGCGATCTTGGCCAGTTTTCATATTATTAATATCGTGAAGCTGTCTTCTCGGAGGGGAATATATAAAAATGGAATGACCACTGGTCTCTGCTCCAGTACAGTCGTGGACAGTTCAAGTACATTCGGAGTTCCGTTAGAACTTCAGGTTTCTTTTCAGCTGTACTGATCGGATATTTTTCTAAGTTTATGTGACTATAGCTATAGCGAGATTTGAATCGGGTGCCTCCAGAATAACAGACAGATACATACCCTTGGCTTAACACTGAGTTTACGACAATTCAGTTTGTGAACCCTTGATTTCATTTGGAGGAAGAAGTTTAAAAAATACATTTGTTAGGTCCGGGAAAGGATTTCAATATCTGGGGTCCATCCAGCTCCCTAGCTTATGGGTGGCAGCGGCTTTCCCCTTGGGGTTAATGGGGTCGGGTCGTGAGCCTAACCTTCACGCAATCCCGAGACCGGAAATGCCTGGAGCACTACTTCTAGTCCGTCATAGATCTACGTACATGATGCAGTAAAATGTAGAGGCAAAGTTTTCTTTGGCTTACCTGGACAACTTTGCCTCTATATTCTTTAAAATCTGAAAATACTGACATGACGTTATCAGCTATTCGTGTTCCTACACACGAGCAACCAGACTCAGCCAAAACGTCACTAGGTGTCATTATGTGATAATGCGTTATTCCTTCTTCGAAAACACAAAGTAACTGTTCGTCTTACTTATCTCACACTGGTTAAGAGGCAATTTGTGACTTCAGGCTATCAAGCTGATGAATGTTAAGATTACCTATTCTCGAATGTGCCCCCGTATAGTTTGGTATATATCCTGAAAATGGACGAAGCAGGTTGTTATGAAACGTCGATACCAGTCTCCCAAGAAGAGGACGTCACATAGCAGAGTACTGCAATCATGATACCGAATACTGCGAGTGTGCGACTGTACAGACACGATACAGCATTTCGTGAATACGATATTCAAATTCACGCGTAGAAAATTTCAAATTTAAGACGAACAACTTTACTTTCTCGCTGACTGTCCTCCCATATGCAGAAACTATATTGCTTATATTTGCAGATAAAGAGTCTAGTAGCGTTGTGATTCTTTGCTTACACAATAGGAAAATGATCCTTATGGACAGTGGCATCTGGTCCCATGCTATCACCATGTGGTTGAACCAAGCTGTATATACTGCATAAGCTAAGTGGCTGTTTGAGGTATTTTATTATTTTTGTAAAAGAGGGACACACAGACAGACAGACAGACAGACAGACAGACATAAGATCACCAATATCACTTCAACACGAAGTTTCCCTCTCCCCTTCCGTAATGCCCATTGGTGGTCATTCAAGCCCTTTCCACACACAAAAAACTGAAATTTAAGAACACCAAGAGATCTAATATATAAATTGCCCCATTTTTTACCACATTCATTCATACATTTGCAGTTTTTAATCATACAAGAAATAACAAGATACAATATAAAATTAATAAAAATGATTACATTCTGTTAATGACCGTTAAATGACAGAATTGGAAATCATGAACTAGGAATAATAATAGGAACGCAAGTGGAGCCAACTATTAATAGCAATGGGAAAAAACTGACAGACTTCTGCTGCTTTGACGAATTTAGAGTGACGAACAACTTTATCAAGCACAAAGATATCCACAAATTTAAATGGCAGGCTCGAAACACGAAATCAGTAATAGATTACACAACTGGAAATGAGAAAATGGCAATAATAGTTAACGACTTACGTATCTAGAAAGGTGTAGAGTTAAATACAGACCGTTATTTATTAAGTACAAGTTTATCATTCCCCCCAGAGTGGGTAAATAAACAGAACCCAAAGAAACAAGGAAATACACTGCAAAAAATTTTAAAGTTCATCTACTGAACGAAAGTATAAAATGATTCTATATAAAAGGACTGGGTGATTGGTTACAACACTACGATCCTAATACAGTTGTTGAACACGAATGAGATAATATAAAAAATATGCTACTGAAAACAACAGACGAAACCTTAGGGAGGTTAACAGTTACACACAAAAGGAAATACGTAAAGATTTGGGATAATGAAATTAAGGAGGTAATTGAGTAAAAGACAATAGCCTATAAAAGACGGCTAAATACAAAATCAATCCAGGGTAAAATAAACTACAAACGATTATTGGCCATAGCAAAAAGAGAAACAAATAAAAGAAGAAGCCTTTCACTGAAAAAAATTATATCACAGATAGAATATGACATAGTCAAGCCGAGACCAAACACTTATAAAATTCTGAAACATCTGTCTGAACCGAGACATCAGAGAATCTGGATATCGAAAAATTTACGTCTTATTAAGAAACCATATGGAATTACACGAACTATGGAACACAGAACTGGAACTGTAATAACAAGGATGATTGTCAAGATTATGAAATTAAATGAGAAGAACTTGAAACAATTTTAAAGAAACTTGAAAATGGGAAAACTTAAGAAGACGGTAACATATCTTCTGAACTGTACAAATACGGCTCAGAAAAATTTAAAACAAGGTTATTTACATTTATATACGAAATTTGTTTTTCTGGGACAACACCAACCGAATGGATATTGCTACCAGTATATAAAAAAGGAGATAGGAAAAATTCCAAAATACTACAGGAATAAATATATTCAGTTAGTGTTAAAAATTTACAAAAAAATATTAAATGAAAAATTAGAAAGATGTTCAAAAACATTTTTAGACGAAGCACAATCTGGTTTTAGAAAAGGATGATCTTGCATTGATATAGCTTTTAATATAAAAGCATTATTATAGAAAAAAGGTAATATAACATAGAGACACATTGCCTTTGTCGATGATGAAAAGGCTGTTGAAGAAGTAAGAAGACAGCCGCTATTTAACACTTTAAAGACAGAAATATTTATTATCCATTAATTACAACAATTATAAAAACACATGAAAACAACCATTTAAAAATGAAACTGGATGCCTCATTGACACAAACAACTAAAATTAGTTAAGGGTTTCAAAAAGGCTATCTCCTTTCACCGACTTTAACGTACTGATAAGTCAGATTATTACTGATTGCAAAGAAAAGGCGATAAAGGGAATAAAAATTTCGACAAATAAAGACATTGACACTTTTTCCGCCGACGATCAATTTATAGTAATGGATTTAGAAGATGCACAACAAACTTCTATACAAAAACTGGGGAGAGTTACCTCCAAAAATGGAATAAATATTTCAATAAGCAAAACGAAAACAATGGCTTTTAAAGGAAGAGATCCAGTGAGAAATTAAATTATAATAAACAATAATGTTATAGAGCAAATAAACAATTTCCAAGACCTAGGGTGCTCTATTTCATACCAGAATGAAAAATATGTTACTGTTAAAATATCAACATTTCTCCAGATAACGGGAATTTTTTACAGAACTTTAAAACCCTCTTCAAGTCCAAAAACACACTAGACTGAAAATATATAACGCTTTGGCATTACCTACTTTTTTATATGGATGCAAAACTTGAACAAATATAGAAAAGGATAAATCCAGAATGTCAGCGGAATTGGAATTTATGGGGAGAACGGCAAAATACACATGGCAAGATTACAAAACCAATAAAGATATTTTATCAGAATTTCAAATTAATCCAGTTGTAAAGAAAATTCAAAATTACTTAAATAAATGGATAAAACATGTTCGGCGATTGAACAGAGACAGATTAACATAATTAATTATAAAATATTAACGATGTGGGACCACTCAAAAGACTGTTAATGGGACTGGAACAGGTCACTAGGCCTAAAACCCTGCAAGCTGTATGAAAAAGAAGAAAAAGAAGAATATAATGATGATGATGATGATGATGGTGTAAACAGCATGTATTTACAATTATCCTACCCTCAAGAGGCACTCAAAATTAAAAGTTTTAAGTTTCGAGATGGGCTAAAAACATCCTCCAAAGAGAATTTTAATATTCAGAATCTCACTATTTTGCCAAAACAGAATATTTTCGTGTATCTTTTCCCACCCTCTTCGAGCATGGAGGTTGAAGAAAGAGTACACCTACACCTCTACTTTCCATCTGTACATTCAGGGCAGGTTATAGGGTGAAATTTACCTTTGCGGTTCTCCAAATAGACAGCGATTGTGTCCGTAAACGGCATTAAGAGGTTGACTTTTATGATGGAGATACACTCTGTTGTCTGTGAGCAGAATGTTTATGTATTATTTAAACCACGGTTTCTTAACCTTATTTGTGCCATGAACCTACGGGCCACTTCTCAGAAATAAAGTATTTAAATGCATAAAATAGAGATGATGAGATTTATTGAAGTTAACAAACCCTTTCGGAATCTAGGGTTTTTGTTGCCTACATTCATCGCCGAACGAAAAGCTGAATTTCATTTAGAGGTTAGTGGAAATAATGTTGTAATATTTTTCCATCCAATTTCACGGATCTCCTGAAATCTTTACAAGGACCCTTTGGGGTTCCGTGGACTCCAGGTTATGAATGAACGATCAAGAAGAAAGTGAGGCTTCGCAGGTCGTGTCATGGCTACAGATACTCGTCGCTGGCCACTTTACGCGGAGAATGGGTTCCATCCTGGGCCAGTCTAGATTTCTAGATTTGTGGGGACAAAATGGCAATGGGAAGTTTTCTTTCAGTATCAATACACCAGTATTCTACTCTCATCTTAATCGTTTTCATCTTCATGTTCATCTTTACCTTCATCTTGAAAACTACCCTTAAGAAAACGGCAAAAGGCGGAACCTGGGAACCTTCCAAAAAAAGTGATGCTCTTTCGGAAATGGGAGGCATGCAGAGAGGAAAGAAACGTCATTGTTTCTTTTGGCAAAGGTTACGCTGCAGTATAAAATTTGTACGGTCTAAATTCAACTGCTAGAAAACTAGGCCCTAGTATTTGTCATTCAACAAATACCTCCGTGTCCTACTGCTTCGATTCTGGTGAGTGGCAATTATTATTATTATTATTATTATTATTA
>JGI20166J26741_11446585_pt1 | contig 13542 bp, 6 predicted proteins | sample TergutCu122P5_FD_26741 | JGI IMG/M metagenome (IMG submission 26741)
ATTGGCAAAGCCGCCGTAAGCGCGTTTGCGATTTAAATCGAGCGTCCACAGTCCGACAGGTTCGCCCGCTCGCCATCCGCTGCCTGCAGGGCTGTCGGTTATACACCATTGGGTAATGCCGTAACGTTGCGCCGCCGGAATAATTTGAAAATACTTTTTCACAATAAACTCATACATTTTAGCTTGCGCTTTATACATTGAGTCCGTTGCATTTACTGTAAGTACTCCACTTACACCCATATCCAGTTCCGATATTTTGACCATTTTTCCGGTAGCGGCAAGCAGTTGATACATTTGCACAATCTTATTGGTGTCGGCGTCGGTACCGGTGTGCATCTGCGTGCCAATGCCATCCACTCCTTTAACTCCAAGAGTTTTGCATACGCTGTCGGTATATGCCACAAACTTTATCAGCCCCTTGCATTTATCAAGGTTTGATTCCAGTCCGTAATCGTTGATAAACAATTTGTCGTCCGGATTTCCATATTGCCGTGCATATTTGACGGCTAATGCGGCATACCCTTTACCAAGATAATCCTGCCAGTAAAATTCGTTAGCAGCCAACGTTTTGCCAACGCCTGTTTTCAACTGATACACGTCTGGCCAGTCCGACATCGGTTCGTTCACCACATCCCACGCTTTTACGTAAGTACATGCTTCCTTCATTCCTTTGATCCATGTTTGCAAAGCGGTGTCGATAATTGCCGTTTTTTGTGCGGCCGTTTTCTCGACGAATCCGTGCACTTCCTTTTTCAGAGATACATTTTTAATGTAAACGGTGGTTGCAATTTTACCCAAATTGAAGGCGATTGCGCCTACTCCATCTTTGGTTCCGATGCGATTGGCATCAATAGTAAGATTATAGGTGTAAGTAGTCCATCCCGTTGTTGAGTTTATGGTACCTACCATATCCCAATAAATATACTGTGTGGGTTGGTAGTGCGACTGCGTGGGGAAACTGCAAGCCGCATCCGAGCGAACATCCATAGAGAATTTATAATTTTCACCCAACTTGGCAGGCGGATTGATGAGTACCCAAAACTGCATGTCCCAGTCGTTTGTAAGAATGGTTGGGCTTTGTATTTGCATCACCCGTCCTTTGGTGGCGTCGTTTATAATTTGAGGATTAGCGTTGGAAGTAAAATAGAAACTGGTAGATAAATCATTAGTCGCAAAGTCTCCATTGGTAACCAATTCCGTCCAGCTTGTGCCGCCGCCCGACGTGTTTACTTGACAAAGCGTTACATTGGCAAGCCAGATGGTACCGGCAACATTTCCAAAATTAAACAGAAAACGTTTTGCATTGGTTCCACTAACGGTTGTTACTAACGAATCCTGCGTCCATGCAGTAGTAACAGGGAACGAACCGAAATTACCGCACCCTGCATAATTACTGGGATCTTGTAAATTAGCGCTTACTGTGGCAGCAACAGAAGATTTTACTTTAAATCTCAAGACATAAGTTGCACCTTCTACCAAAGGGGTTGAAAAATCGACTGCCACTTGCGCTTCCCACGATTGTCCTGCTGTCGGATTGTTCCACTTTAAGGCGTTTGTTCCATTAGGACCTTCGCCCTGACCCCATACGCGGGTAGATTGAAGTCCCCATCCTCCCCATCCGCTGATACCGGAATCGAACGTTGAATTGGTAATAATGCTGGGGGATAACGTTGGACCTCCAGTGTTGGGAATAGGGGTCGGCGCAATCAATGAATTGTAATATTTGGCATTCTGTTGCGCATGCCAGCAAAGATTATGCCCATACACGGTGGTGCCTGCTTCCTGAGCCACCTGCAACAAGGTAAATATATTTGACAGATTCAAACTGCCATCGGCTTGTACCACCGATTCGTTTTTCATTTCGTTGCCCAGTGTAATTTCATCAAAATTACTGTTAATCAAACGATACAGTACCCCTTTGGAGGTATAGTCCGACAATCCGATTCCGGCGCCCAACTTAAAGTTCGGGTCGGTAGTACGATTGACATACGACTTCAAATCGCCGTATTGATTGAGCATGTCCAATAGCTCAACGCTTTGCGGTTTACTGACACTGTATCCAAGCGGCGTGTAATCAGTGCAAGCGCCTATTGCTACGAAGGCTATAACAGCCGTTACGATATTTCTAACATTTTTCATATTCATAGTGTTTTAGTAAAACATATTAATTATGTACCACATCGAATGTTTCCATTGAGACACCTCTGTCTCTGACAACCAAGGTGTCGGCAGTTGCATACTTCACAGATTGATAATCGGTCGGTAATCCTTTCTTGGGATAACTGATTGATATTACAAAATTTGTTTCGTAGTTCAAATACAAGGCGTTGCGATCCTGATTTCCCCAACTGTTTTTATCGCCCAGCTTGACAAATTGTCCGTTACCCGTAGCTGTGATATTATATACACGAATCGAGTCGTTGAGTTGATAAGCAGCGCTCGTTGGAGCTACCGTACATTTCTGGTTATTATCAAAATTCAGCATTATCGTCATATTCAGATTATTTCCCAAACGGTCTTTGTAACCAAGCATCGGCATCTTCAAACCGGTCATAGAAAGAGTAGTCAATTTGATTACTTCATCATTTTCCACATATTGTGCATGACGTATTGTGGTTGCAGTGTTTCCGTCTTTTGTAATTACATCTTTTCCCCGGCGCAAATAATTTGCATCCCATGGATTGATGTATTTAACGGCATACAGGATATAATCTTTGGGCGCTACCGACCAATTGGCGGCTATGCACCGGTTCGGATTGTCCACCTGCGGCGTTCCGCTCAAGATGGAATCGGCATTCTGCACGCTTGTCATCACCACCGGTATCACATACGTTTTTGTGATAGCCAGCGGATCGGCGAAAAATGCGTCAGTCAATTGCACGTCCACCGGACCCATTACGTTTCCTTTCGGAATCGTTATCTGATTGGAAGCCAGCGTGTAATAACTTGCAGGCATCGCCACCACAGCGCCTCCGCCAGCAAATGACAAGCCGTTGCACAGCGTGTTATCCACCTTTATGCCAATGATTATGTCAGACTTGCTTGCATAAGCTCCTCCGAACGTCCCCATAATCTGGCATTTATGCGCATTGTCCAGCGAGTTGTCAAACACGTTGTCATCGCCCAGTTCAATGGTTCTTACCGGATATTGATAGGCAAAATAGACCGTTGTATAACTAAAATCGGGGAACGACCAATCCTGATTCTTACAGGAAGAGACCAGCGCAAGGATTATTACGGATATAAAAATTATTTTTTTCATATATTCTTTCTTTTAGTAGTTGTCAATAGTGCGTTTACCATCCTTTATTCTGAGCCAACGCATTGAATTTCAGAATTTCACTGTATGGAATCGGTCCATAATACATATAGTCTTTATAGGCACGGTCTTCAACGGAAATATTCGAATAGACTCCCTTTACAATACTCACGCCCTGAGCCTCATCAGTGATAGGCGCTTGCCAGCGGCGCAGATCCCAGAAGCGAAAGCCTTCAAAACAGAGTTCCAACCGGCGTTCATTACGAATTAATTGACGCATAGCCGTTTTATCATTTTTAACAGATTCCAGATAAGGATCGCCATTGCTTGTTCCAACGCCGGCTCTCCGGCGAATCGCTTTAATTACATCATAAGCAGAATAGTTGTGACTGCCGGTTCCTGTAGGACCGTAAGCTTCGTTAGCCGCTTCGGCATATATCAGAAATATTTCCGTGTATCGGATACGTGGCTTATAATGTTGCTGATTATTGGTTGACGATGGATTTGGATTGGCGTCCTGCCGCAACAGTTTTTTCATGTAATAACCTGTTCGTGTGGAAGTTTCTACTTTTCCCAGCGCATCGTTGGTAGTTCCGTCCGCTGCCGTATTGATTACAGTGTTGCTCGGACCTGCCGTGCTGCCGTTATACACAATATATGCAGCTAAGCGCGGATCGCGATTGGCATACGGATTTTGCGGATTGTAGCCGCTGTTGGCAACATCTGAAATTGGATAACCATTTGCCATCGGGAAAGCATCTACCAAATTCTGCGTAGGATTTAGCCGCCCGCTGCCAGACAGGGTAGGCGGGAAATGGGTTGCTTCCATTGATGCGCTGTTATCTATTCCATTACTTCGCCAAAGTATTTCAGCCGGATTTAAACCATTGGAAATATTTGCAATGTCGGTTTTGTTGGTATACCACGTGTAACCGTTTGAAGCCAATCCGCTTACTCCGCCGATACGGTCGAGCAAATCGGCTGCATAATTGGCAACATTGTCCCAAGTTGTAGTTGTGCCGGCTGCGAAAGCGGGACTTGCCGCCAGCAAAGCCGCCTTTGCACGAAATGCTTTTGCTATCCGCGCCGTCATGCGCAACCGCAGTTGATCGCCAAACACACGGTTATAATCGCCTTGCGACACTCCCATACTTGCATATTTGGCAGGAATAGGTGCATCATTTCCAAAATCTAAAGGCAGCAGTTGTTCCGCCTGTGAAACGTCTGCATAAATCTGTTGCATACATTCTTCAAACGTGGCGCGCGGCTGATTGAAGTCGGAGTTTTTGTCTTCCGGCGTTAATACAATAGGCACGCCCAGCAGTTTCCCGTCTGCCGTCCAACCGCCGTGCGCCTGCAACAGATAATACATATACAAGGCACGCAGTCCGTAGGCTTCGCCTTTCATACGATCATTGATCATCGTGTTAATCCTCAAAGTATCGGACCAATGTACCTTATCGCTTCCGGCGAGGAACAAATTCAGATATTGAATAGCCGCCCTGCAGGATGCCCACTGGTCCATCGGATTATTGCTTGACGTCCACGCCCCTGTAGCCATTTTCATGTAACTATTGTTTTTATCGTTGGTTACGGCATCGTCCGTTGCCACATCGTTGAATGACCATCCATCGATTGGAATACGCGTATAGCCGTTAGCCATAATGCCTTGCGCAAAATTGGGGTCATTATACATATTCTCAATTCCCGGATTGTTTTCGATTGCCGGTGTGAACAAGTCGTCGCAGGCAACCAGGAAGGGCACTAAAAATAGAATTTTTACTATTATATTTTTCATAACTGATAATTTTTAGAATAACGCTTTAAAACCGATATTATAGTAACGCATCTGAGGAGCCGAACCTACATTCATATCCAAGATTTCTTGCTCTTTAGAGATTGTCAACAAACTTGATCCGCCTACATAGACAGAGAGTCCCTGAACAATGCTGTGTTGGAACAGTTGTTTCGGGAAATTGTAAGTGAGCTGCACTCTGCTTAGATTGAACCTGTTAGTGCTGTAGAGCCAGAAATCCGACGAACGGAAATTGTTGTCGCTGCTCAACGTGGTCAATCGCGGATAGGTAGCGGTAGCTGCAGTTGCTTGTGTCCAGCGGTTCAATACTGCTGCCGAATACTTGCCATCGCCCTGTACCCACCAGTACGAATTGTTTTTCATGCCGTAAGCGCCATAATATCCCGTTCCTACAACAAAAAGAGTAAAATTCTTCCAGCTGGCTTCCAGATGAACGCCCACTGTCCATGGGGATCCATACCAACCGGCACGTCCCAGATAGACTTCATCCTTACTGTCAATGACGTTGTCATGATTCTGGTCGATGTATTTAATGTCTCCCGCCTGCACGTGTCCGAAACTTTGTGTCGGAGAGTTGGCAACATCATTGTCATCTTTGAAAAAGCCTGCATTTTTCAACCCCCATATTCCATCCACAGGATGACCTTTGCGGTATTGGTAGTCATCGGCATACAGTTCATCCCTTTTAGAAATGGTAGAATTGAAATAGATGCCTGAAACGCCCAGCGTACAATCTACTGCTCCTATTTTTTTGTTGAGATTCACATTGAAATCAAAACCCCAACGATTTTCCGCATTGAAGTTTACATACGGAATAAACGATGAATTGGGATAATAATTTGAAAAATAAGAAGGATAAATAGTAGAAGGTTGCACTAACAATCCGCTTATCCGGTTTGTAAAGAGTGAAAGGTCGGCAGTCAGCAGTTTTTTCCATAAGGAAGCATTCAGGCTGACGCTTACTTCTTGTCTTTGAATAAAGCCAAGATTGCTGTTAGCGCTCCGGCGACTGTCAGTAGTTTGCCCTGACGTTGGAGTATCGTGATAACCCCACCACGTTCCGTTGGTTTGCGTATAATTGGCATCATACAGATAATAACCACTGATATCCATATCCGTGTTCAGAATACTTCCCGAAGCGCTCAGCGTCAAGTCGTCCAACACCGGAGATTTGGACAGGAAATTTTCTTTGTTTATTTTCCATCCCAAAGTCAGCGCCGGAGAAAGTGCATTGCGTCTGCCCGGAGCCAACTTGGCAGAATGGACAACCGTACCGCTTAAATCCGCATAATATTTTTGAAGATAATTGTAGCTTGCCAATAACCCCAGATTTACATTACTTGCTATGCGGTGATAGTACTGAAGCCCTGAACCTGACTGTAACGTCTGATAACCAGCGCCAACAAGGATGGCAGTCAGATGATGATCTTTGCCAATATCAGGCACATAATTAAATTGTCCTGAAAATGAAATCGTTTGTTGGTCTGCGCTACCGGTTATATTTTGGTTCCCATCTTTCTTGTCTTCTCCATATTGGGTAAGACTTGAAATCAAGTCAGTACCGGAATAATCGTTCCATGTTGGTGAAAAAACTGCATAGGAGTTATTATATGCCTGGGTATAAGCTGTAATATAATCTATGGCAAATTGCGTGTGGAAAGAAAGACCGCGCAATATGCCTGCCAGATTCATATCAAGAGCCATATCGAACTGAAACTGCCGGCTGGTATAGGTGTTATAGCCTGAAGCGTACGCATCGGCAAACGGATTGGTTTGATCCAACTGCGTTCCGCCAAGGAAATATTTCCCGTCAATGATATTGTTGCTGTTTTGCACTGACAACAATGAATTGACGTCGGTCTCTTCGATAAAACTGAGCGGAATCAATGGCGCTACACGGTAGGGACGCAACGTTGCCGAAGCTCCCCAATAATTGCCATTAGCGTTGCGACCGTTATAAAAAGTAGCGACAGCATCCACTTTAGTCGAAATCCAGTTGTTAATCATTAAATCGATATTTCCTCTGACATTCAACCTGTTTATATTGTTATTCTTTGCTTGACCAAAATTCATAATATCGTTTTGATAATAATATCCAATATTCGTATAAAATTTTGCTCGATCATTTCCTCCTGAAATTTCGATATTGACATCCGAGTAATTAGATGCTTTTTTCAAATAATCGGAAGAAAAGAAATCCACATTTGGATAACGGTAGGGATTTTGTCCGGAAGCATAGTTGTAAATGGTAGCGTCGTCGTACAAAGGCTTCACGCCGTCGTTTACGCAGGCTTCATTGTAGAGCGTCATGTATTGGGCTGAACCCAGATATACCGGATAACTTTTTGGAACATTGAATCCGGTATTGGCATGGATGCTTATTTCATGACCACTATTTGTTACTTTACCCCGCTTGGTTGTGATATAAATGACTCCTTTTGCAGCCAGACTCCCGTAAAGGGCAACGGCTTGGGCGCCTTTCAAAAAGCTGATGCTTTCAATTTCGCTGGGCAATACGTTATTCGAAGGACGAGGAACACCATCCACCAACACCAAACAGCTTTCCATTCCCCATAGATTGCCGTTATACCCGCCTGTATAAGCTTGCATATTGTCCAAGCTGTAGGTGAAGTAGTTCTTCTTCATCAAGTCGGAAACATTCACTGAGGAGACGCCACCCATCAGGTCTTCCTGCGCCACCTGGCGATAGGCAACCTGTACCATTTGTTTGGAGTTATCCACCGAATCTTTCATTATAGATGCATCATTTTGAGCGCTTGCACAGAGTGTGGGAAACACCATGGAGGCGCATAAAATGATTCTTATTATTATATGTTTCATTGTGTCATTCTTTATAATTAGACATTTTATATATTTTTACCAACCCGGATTTTGCTGAAAACCGGCATACAGGTTCGCATCGTTTCTCTTCAAAGGAAGCCAATAATGTTTATCTGAGAAGTGACGTTCGAGTATAGTAACTTCCCTGAAATTAGCAACCTGATTTTGAGTAGGATCAGTATTGTTCTGCGTGCCTACGCGATCAAATTCCTGAGACGTTTTCAGCGTATAAGGCGATACTGTCAGCAACAGCCACCGGCGCAAGTCGTTGAAACGATGAGCTTCGAAAGACAACTCAACTGCCCGTTCCCGCCGCACTTCGCCCATAAAGGCATCTGTCGAACCGAGAAATTTATCGGCTACATGCGCTACGCCTGCGCGATCGCGAATGACATTAATGGCGTCTGCCGCCGTTTTAGAGTATCCCGGACTTTTACCTGTAGAGCCTCCATAGCCATTGGCTGCTGCTTCGGCATACATCAGATAAACATCTGCCAACCGCAACCATGGAACAATGGAATATAAGGCAGCACCGTAAGAAAAACCGCCGTCAAAATCATTAGCAGTTCTCGGAACTAATTTAGCCAACATATAGCCGGTTCGACTTCCGGAGGAGGGATCGTTGGTAGAACGGTAATTACCGCCGGTGTAGAGGTGAGCGTAACGGACGTCATCATTGATGCTGCCTCCCTGAACGCATTTCACTCCATCGTAAATAATATCGTTATAAAACCGCGGGTCGCGACCTTTCCACGGATGGGTTTTGTCGAAACCGGATCCGGGATCTGTTAAAGGCAATCCGTTTGCCATACCATAATAGTTGACATAATTGGCAGTTGGTATGAAACGTGGTCCGTCTCCCTGTACAGAAATAGATTTTGGCAGATAGGAAGCCGCTTGTCGCCAGATGGAGATATTAATACCATATCGCGGCGAACGGAAAATAGCTTCGGTGGAACCCGGTATTTTCCAACTCTGGTTGGTGGTATAAAATATAGATCCATAATTGGCAAAACTGACCAACGCATATTGTGTTTGACCCGATTCGACCAAATTCAACAATTCGGCAAAATCATCGGCTGCTTTTTTAGCCCACTCTTGATTATAGGTGCGGCTGCCTGTCGATTCGTAATTCATCAACGGACTTGCTGCCCAAAGGGCGTTTTTACCCATAAAGCCCAGCGCCATAATTTTATTGATGCGCAAGTCGTTATTTCCCAGCGTTGCTTTTCCGGCTGTGGTGTTATCCCAATTAATCGGTAACAGATCGGCAGCTCTTCTGAAATCGCTGTCGGCTTTAGCGGCACATTCCTGATAGTGCGGGCGCGGTAACGTCACTTTTTGATCGGCAGGCAATACATGATCAATATAAGGCATACCGCCAAAATATTGCATCAGTTCGAATTGAAACCAGGCGCGGAAAAAGTATAACTGCCCGGCTATCAGATTTTTTTCTTCAGGAGTAGCCTCCGTCAATTTATCCAAATTGGCAAGACCAATATTCGCTTTCCGGACGGCATACCATCCATTTTTCCACAAATCTTTCTTGAACCGGTCACCGCCAGTATCAGCACTGCCTACGTTTAACCAGCCGGCGCTCCAGCCGTCGTATTCGGATTGCCAGCCCCAGAAATCGCCCTGATCGACTTTATATCCGAAATGCCAGTTACAGATTTCACTGATAATTTCATCTTCACCCCAGTTGAACGAATTGGTCCAATAGCGGTTGAAAATATCGGGAACACAATTATAGAGTTCTTCAGTGAATCCCTGAAAATTCTTGAAATTTTTAAACGCGTCATCTCCCGACACGGTCGATTCGGGCGCCTTATTTAAATAGTCTGTGCAGGAAACAAACAGTCCTACTAAAACTGTCAGCATTCCTCCCCACAAAATATGTTTTATATAGTTCTTCATTGTCATATATATTATAATGTAAATTTAAGTCCAAAATTGTAGCGTTTCACGGTAGGATAAGCGCCTTGCGAAGCCCAACCCGTACCGGCAAAATTCGATTCACGGTCGTCAGGCATCCGCGTCCACAGCCACAAGTTGTCGCCATTGAAATAGATCTTCAGATTTTGAAATCCGAGTTTCTTTATCCAGCCCGACGTGAACGTATAGGCTACTTCCATATTCTTTAACCGAATGTAGGAACCATCGAACATATAGCGCGTGCCATCGTTGTAACTCGCCGGCGTGGTATCCCAGCGCGGCAACGGAAGGACGTTCGTCACATTTGTTTTCGACCAGAAGGCGCCTTCGTCGTATGCTGCATCCAATTTTCCGGCAAAAGTAGTAAATACTACCTGACGCGTAACGTTGGTTACACCATAGAATTGCAAGAAAGCGCTGAAGCCTTTCCACTCCACACCAACGGTGGCATTATAGGTGTTTTGCGGCGTACCCGTAAAGCCATAAGGAATATTGTCGCTATTGTCGATAACGCCATCGCCGTTGTAGTCGATAATGTTGAAACTGCCCGGCAATTTCTGCTTGTCGTTCTGGCTCCACGTCGTGCTTCCGTAGAGCTGATCCCATGTGTTGTAAAAGCCGTTATCTACATACGAATGTGCTTGTCCTAACGGGTAACCCGCCTGTTTTTGGTAATTGGGCAATAATTCGGGGTCGTCTCTATCTATCACTTTATTGACGGAGTGAGTCATGTTAAAGTCTCCCCATACACGCCAGTCTTTGCCGAATTTTTTATTGGGTTTCAATTCCAATTCAAATCCATGCGATACCATCTTACCCAGATTTGCTACCGGCGCCGCAGTTCCAAAATAAGTAGGAACTGACGTACGGTTTGTAATAAGAATATTTTCGCGTCTGTCGCGGAAAAAGTCAATGCTACCGGTCAACAATCCTTTCAGGAAAGCATAATCGGCGCCGTAGTTGGTTTTATAAACGGTTTCCCAATGCACATTGGGGTTACCTTCAGATGCAATTTTATACCACGTATAGGGGCTGTTGGCTCCGGTTAAAGTTATAGCAGTATTGCCTCCGTAAGCCCATTGCGTCATATAAAGCCACCTTCCATACACATTGTCGTCTCCAATGCTGCCATAAGAAGCTCTCAGTTTCAACATATCGAGAAACGTCAGCGATTTCATAAATTTTTCTTCGCTAAGCATCCATCCTACTGCGCCTGAACCAAATGCGCCAAAACGATAGGCGGGAGCAAATTTTTCAGAACCGTCATAAGAACCATTGAGTTCAAGAAAATATTTTTTATCAAAATCATAAGTAACACGTCCAACCCAATCTTCACGATAGTGAGGTATCTCACTTCCGGTAGCTGTTTGCTGACGGCTAAACAGTCCCATCGCTGTAACGCTGTTTTTTCCAAATGAAGATCCATAATTTAATTGCAACGAATAATACTGATTGCGGTATGTTTGTCCGTTATCGACAGTGCCGCTTGATGGATTCCAGCGGATGCTTTGATAAAAGTCGAATCCGGTGGTTGCATCAGGCTTTGTCAATAAGGTAATTTCCCCTGTCGCAGGGTCAATCCATTGCTGCTGATAACCATGATCCAAGTCGTTAATGCCTCTTTGGTTCTCAACAAAAGCATTGTCCCACGAAATAGTGCCTTTAGCGCTCAATCCTTTGAGTATCATTTTTAAATCCTGCTCCAGTGTAAAGTCGGTATTGATACGGGTAGTGGTAACCAAACCCGTACCGGAGATCGCCGTTGCCGCCACCGAATTGACATTGCCTGAATGTAGTGGATTAAAACCCCACACTCCATTGGAATATCTTGGCAGAAACATATCCGGCGCTCCGGCATACACGACCGACCACATATTATATTCGTAATCAACATTTCCAGCGCTTCGTCCAAACGGTTGTTTTTTGGCTCCGAATGACCCTGACAGATTCGTTTTCAATACCGTTGTGGGCGTCAACTGAAAATCGAGGTTGCTGCGCACATTCACGCGGTTGTAGCCATATCCGCCGGTATATCCTCTGCCGTTATCATATTCACGGATAAGGTCGCCTTCGTGCAAATAGTCAAAACCGGCAAAATATTTTACGTACTTTGTACCTCCCGACACATTCACGTTAGCATTTTCCGACCAGACATAATTTTTGAACAGGGCATTCACCCAGTCCACATTCGGATAGCGCTCAGCTTCCGTCAGATTGGCAGGATAGCGGTATTTGTTGATAATGTTCTGAGGAGTGATCCATCCCCATGAATTAGGGTCAGTTCCCAATTCATTTTCGATAGCTCTGTTGCGTAACACCAACGCATCATACGAGTCATATTTTCCCGGGAGTTTGGAGGGCGCTTTTAATGTCGAATTGACATTGAAATTAATGGTGGCTTTCCCTTCCTGTCCACGTTTGGTAGTAATCAGGATAACGCCATTTGCACCTTTTACTCCAAACACGGCGGTTGCCGATGCATCTTTCAACACGGAAATGGTTTCTATCGAACTGATGTCCACGCTGCTTAGCGGGCGTTCAATGCCATCCACCAGCACGAGCGGCTGACTGTTATTCCAGGAAGTTGCACCGCGGATAACGATTTGCGGATCTTCCTGCCCCGGCATACCTGTGCTCTGCATGGTGGTAACACCCGGCAGATTGCCGGTAAGCGCAGCGCCCACATTGGATACGCCGCCAGCGCGTTCGAGCACGGTTCCCGAAGTTTGAGTGATGGCGCCAACGATACTCTCTTTTTTCTGTTGCCCATAACCAACCACAACCACTTCATTCAAACCAATCTGCTCTTCTTCCATAACAACAGAAATGCTGTTTTTCCCGGTGATATTTACCTCCTGCTTTTTCATTCCGGTATAGGAAATAACCAATGTTTGACCATTTGCCGGCACGTTCAGGGTAAATTTACCATCGATGTCCGTAATTGTGCCAACTCCAGCCTGCCCTTTTATTATAACGGTGGCTCCGATAATTGGCTCACTTTTAGTATCTGTTATTGTTCCTTTGACTGTTCTCTGTGCAAATGACGACAGGGTGCCAATCAACACAAACAGGAGTACTAAACTGAATCTGTAAAATTTTCCTTTTTGTAACTTGTTTTTCATTATAGTTCAATAAATATATGATTTAATAAAATGAAACGAATTTATTTATTCAATAAAAATTATAGTGAGATAAAAGTCAGGGAATTGCTACCCATCATCATTATATTCAATGGTAAAAAATGGAATAAAAGTCATCATAGCCCATTAGTTTTAATATTAATTTCGTGCAAAGATAACCATGCTACACAAAACACTATTTCAATTATAGATATTTATTTTCTATTTTCAGATAAAAACATTATATCTGATAAAAAAAACGCTGTAAAGATACTCTTTTACACACGGAAGCGCTACAAGAAATGTAACATTTTCTATCAGTTTTGAAACATGATTTTCAAATTTGCATCATTTCTTATAAGTTTTGATACATATTTATCAAAAAGAGGTAACCGTCTTTTTTTATAATACACACGAAGACACAAAGATTAGAAGATTAGAAGGCTGTAAGCCTGACATATATTAGCCCAAAAGCCTCCCCAAGCCCCTCCTGCCCCTATCGCCTTCGGCACTTTCCCCGACCTCTCCCGTCCTTCGGACACCCTCTCCGCAAGAGAGGGGAAAAGGTAAAG
>JGI20166J26741_11446697_pt1 | contig 13541 bp, 11 predicted proteins | sample TergutCu122P5_FD_26741 | JGI IMG/M metagenome (IMG submission 26741)
TGGAGCAGTTCCGCAGTCACCAACTGCACGCCGGAATACCCGGCGGCCAGAACCGCTTTGAAACCGATCGCCGCAACTTCCGAAGCATCGGCCAGGCAGCCGGTTTTCGGATCGGTCAGTTGGACAAGACATTGCCGCACGGCGACCGCATGATCCGGCACCGGGACGCTGATTTCTTCTTTACGACCACCGATTTGTACCGTACATGGCGACACCGGCTCCCCGATCCGCTCGACGCGACCGAGCGCGAGCACGCTTTCGTCGGTCATGTCGTAAAGCGAATACTTGAAACTGGTCGATCCAAGATTGGCGACAAGCACTTTCATGGTAGGCTCCTCAGGCTTCAGGCTTCAGGTATCAGGCTTCAAGGAGAGCGTAAAATACCAACTCTGGAGCCTGCCCCCTGAAGTCTGAAGCCTTGTCTCTTAATTCAAAAACGCTTCGACGATTCCGTCCGCCGGGCGCGGGATGATGTGGCTGCCGACCAGTTCGCCGACTTGGGACGCCGCATTGGCACCGGCTTCGACGGCGGCTCGCACGCTTCCGACATCCCCCTTGACGACCGTGGTCACGAGACCGCCGCCGATCTGAATTTTCTTGATAATTTCCACATTGGCCGCCTTGGCCATCGCATCCGTCGCTTCCACGAGCGCGACAAGCCCTTTCGTTTCCACAAGTCCGATTGCGTCTTGCATGATTTTCACCTCTTTTAAAGTTATTTCATGGCTTCAGACTTCGGACTTCAGGCTTCAGGTTTTGATTCTGAAGCCTGAAGCCTGAAGCCTGAAGCCTTAAACGGTTATATTGTGCTGGAAATAAAAATAAAACGTGTTCGGTTCATCGCCGGTCTCGCCGAAATCGATCAAGTGTTCCATTTTGCGAATTGTTCGCATTTCGGCGCAACCGGCAGACATGGTGGCGTCTTGTACTTGTTCTCGCCACCACAATAGTTTCTGTTTAGCTCGCTTTTTTGACGAACCGCGGCGGCAACACTTTGTTGATGTCGTCGTGTGGACGCGGAATGACCTGGACGCTGACGATTTCGCCGACTCGACCGCCGGCGGTTGCTCCGGCATCGGTTGCCGCTTTGACCGCTGCAACGTCCCCCGTAATAAACACACTGACCAGGCCGCTCCCGACTTTGTCCCAGCCGATAAATTCGACGTTGGCCGCTTTCAGCATCGCGTCAGTCGCTTCGACCAGGGTGATAAACCCTTTCGCCTCGAGCATTCCCAACGCTTCCATATTCTTTGCCATGATTGATTTTCTCCCAGAAGATTTAGTGATCGTTTTGTTTCTCACCACGAAGGTACGAAGAAACACGAAGTTTTTGTAATTCCAAAACAGGCTGAAAGCCTGTCATATAACAGCCCAAGGTAAGGTGACAGTATGTTTGGCCGGAGTACCGGCAAAGTCACCACCTTGGATTAGCTTGCTTCAACCTGTTTTTTATGCTTATTCTCCCACAGGATATTGCCGACAATGATTCCAAACAATAACATGGAACTCGTCACTTCCAGCAAATGCCCCATGCGCACCATATCGGGAAATAGCCTTGTGGGGAGTATGAGCACAATCCCCAGGTACACATACACCAGACATACACTTGTCATAAATGCCATTTTTGTGCGGATCATATTTTTCAGCGGTATTACGAAAGCACCGAACAGTATTCCCCGCAGAATTTGGAAGAGATACAATTTGGGATCGTTATTGAATATTTGCGCCCAAAAACTTAATTTTTCCGAAGAACCGGAATAAAATACCCGCAGTTCTTCAAATTGCCACGCGACAAAGTATCCGAATGTCATGTAGACACACGTATATATGATTCCGATGATTCCCAGTTTGATGGACAGGCTTTTAATATTCATTTTCACTCTTTCAGTCATAACTTCTTTATTCTGAAAGAATTTTATCATTAACGGTACTGTTACCAATAACGGTATTAATCCAGCCACCATGATTAATACAACATCCAACGTTGTTAAGGCGGGAAAAGCATAACCAAAATACAGTGTTTCGATTTGTGCCATAAATAGCTGCACAAAAAACAATACAAAAACGATATTCAAGAATAGTTTTTTACCATTGAGATGCGAATGCCGTATGATGAAATAAATAGTAAAACAAACGAAAGCGGCAATGATCAGCAAATAGAACATGCCCTTATGATCATCTGACGTTCCCAACTCCTTTAATCCTTGCGAATAAGGCATCACGACATTTGCCAATATATATACAATGGCATATACAATCGTAGATAATAATAATTTGGCAAATGTCTTCAACATGATTTTTGTATTCCTAATTCAGGCTTTCGCCAGAAAGTTCATATCCAAAAACAGCATTGCGGCGGTCACGCCGTGACCGTCATGCCATTTCATTCTTCGTGTTTCTTCACGCTTCGTGGTAAAAAAATCTATTTGATCAACTCGACATTGGTCGCGTGTTCCAGGTCGGCGGCATTTCCTTCGTCGGTGTCGAGGTGAACTTCCAGCTTGATGCCGCTTCCCACCCGGACCAAGACATGTTCAAACGTCGTCGTGCAACCGTTCGCCTCCACGCGGAGGTTCATGCGGTCTTTGTCTTTCACGCCAAAATACGCGGCATCCGCAGGCCCCATGTGGGCATGTCGTTCGGCACGGATCACCCCTTGTTTCAACTCGACGACCCCTTTCGGACCGACCAGAACGCAACCGGGCGAATGCTCGATTTTTCCGCTTTCCCGAACCGGTATCTCAATTCCAAGCGAAATTCCGTCCGTAAACGCCAGTTCGACCTGGGTGGCCGGACGTGTCGGTCCCAAAATCCGCACGGAAGGCAACATCCGCTTGCGCGGCCCGACCACCATGAGCGTTTCTTCCGCCGCAAAGAACCCATCCTGATACAAGTCCTTCATTTTAGTCAGTTTATGCCCTTTGCCGAAAAGAATCTCCACATGCGCATCGCAAAGATGGACATGCCGGGCGGAAATACTGACGACAAGGTTGGGCTGAACAAGGCCGGATTGATGATTGAGCGAGTTTCCTGTTTTTGAAGAACAGCCGCAATCCGGCGTTTCATGGAAACGGCTATAAACGATTTGCCTTACAATACTTTCGATGGTTTGTCTGTCAAATGTGCCCGCCATCAGCCTTACCCGGTTTAATACGCTCTAACGCCTGCGAAATTGAAAAAGAATTCGATCACAAAAAAGACAATCTCACACTCATGATCGGAAGAGCGAAAGCCCCGACATGAGTGTTTCTCACTGCCGCTAAGGAGTATAGGCACATTATATAAGAATGCAGGATATTTCCAAGTGCGCAAGCATCAAACTTAATAAAAAACGCAAAATCCATTTATTTTTTCTATTTTAACTATTTGCAACATTTTTCGCCGTTCAAAAAATATGGCAACCGTTCACGGTGTTTGTTTCACGCAAAGACACAAAGAAAACAAAGGACGCAAAGATTTCAAAAATACTAATCACTTTTTGCGGTCTTTGTATCTTAGCGTCTTTGCGTGAAATCCCCCATGTGCGTGAACGATTACAAAATATCCAATGAGAATTCAACGGAATACAAAACGACAAGACGAAATGGACATCGTGAACAGATGGATTGTTCTCATTTCACCTGATTCTCTCATTTTCGTTTTCGGAACAACCGATACTACCGATATGTATGACCATATATGAAAATATGTCCACTTTTTCTTGTCTGAAATATTAAAACAGGGTATTGGTGTATGAGTTTACATGCTTCGATGAATGTTGCGGAAACGGGAATGATGGCCGCTGAAACAACCATCAGTGTGGTCGGCAATAACCTTTCCAATGTGAACACGACGGGGTTCAAAGCGCAACGTGCTGATTTTCAAACGATTTACGCCAGATACTATTCACTCGGTTCCAGCGCGGAGATGACCAGTTATTCGGCGGGAGCCAATCCGATTCAAATTGGGCAAGGTGTTACCACTGCGGGGACGACGACCGATTTTTCGCAAGGGGCGATCAAGCCGGGAATGACCGGCACCGACATGGCGATCAGCGGGGACGGTTTTTTCATTACCAAACCGGCACTCGATCAAAAAGCCACTTTTTATACTCGCAACGGCGTGATGAAACTGAACGACAGGCAGCAACTCGTGACAGTAAACGGTGATTATGTCATGGGTTACACCGTGAATGATCATTTTCAAATTCAAACGAACGCCCTGTCTCCGATCACAATTGCCGTCGGAAAAACGAAAATTGCCGAAGCGACACAAAATGTCAGTGTCCAGGGTTTACTCAACGCCGTCGGGGATTCTGCGACGCAAGGGACAGTTTTGCAGTCGGTTGCGATGACCGATCTTTCGTGGTCGTCTCCGGGAGCCGAGACGCTCACCGTTTCGCAGGCGGCAAGACCAAGCGTCGAACTTTCCAACACGACGGCGACCGCAACTGGCGGCGGAGGTTCCGTCGACGAAGGAAATTACGTTTATCGATTTGCGTACACACGGCCCGGAAGCGGTTACGACGACCAGACGGATTATTCGTCGCCGATCCAGGTTTCAACGACAGGGAGCGGCAACTCGATTTTGCTCGACAATCTCCCGATGGACCAATTGCCGGCGAACGCCGTCCCTCCTTACACGCATATCGCCATTTATCGGGCGGTTGCTCCGGACGACCCGACGGCAACGCCGGATTTCCGGCTGGTTGACGAAATCGCCGCCTCTTCCGTCGGCGGTTATGTCGACACGAAATCGACCGCCGATATTCAAGGCAATGCACAACTCGACCTTTCAAGACTCGAAGGAGGGTATCAATATTATGTCACGTTTGTCGACGCCGCCGGAAACGAAAGCCGGCCGTCATACATTAGTTCGGCGATCAACGTCAACAGCGGCCGGGTGACGCTTTCCGACATTCCAACCGTTGATCCGTCCAATAATCCGGACGGCTGGGTCGGACGTAAAATTTACCGCTCATCAGCCGATAATTCGGACAATTACTACCTTGTTGACACACTCAAAAACCTGGATGCCAATGTCACTCTGTCGGACGGGATGTCCGACACGAACCTTGTTTCGCAGGAACAGATGAGTTTCGGAGGCAAAGGGAACGTGCTTGCCAACGCCGATACATTGATGACCAATGTCGGCATTCACGACGGTTCCGGACGGTTTGCCCCCCTGTTTTCCGGAACCGGAACACTGACGTTCGATCCGAACAAAGGAGGAAATGATCTGAAAACGGAGTCGATGACCATTGATGTGACGACAAAAATGTCGGATTATCTCAAATTCCTCGGCGATTCACTCGGAATTCGCAACGGGACAAGTTACCCCGATATTCCGAAAGATCAGGGAGCCGTCGGGAGTCAAATCAACGGCGGTTCGGCGGGAACCTCCCTCATCAACGGACGGATCACCATTTTGGGGAACACCGGCATTGAGAACCGGTTGGCGATTGATTCCAGTGCCTTCCAATGGACGTCAAACGGGACTGTCAGACCGCTTGATTTCAAATTTGAGACGGCACAACAAGCCGTTGGTGACGGCGTTTCGACCGGCCTGCTTGTGTATGACTCGCTTGGAGCACCGGTCAACGTGCAACTGACGATGGTGCTGGAAAACAAGAGCGACACGGAAACCATATACCGTTGGTACGCCGATTCAAATGACAATCAACCGGCCAGCGGAAACGGAATCGCCGTCGGAACCGGCACCTTGCGTTTCGATTCGAACGGCAGATTGATCGACTCAGGAAACACCAATATCAAGGTCGAACGAACGGACGTCGCCAGTCAAAGTCCGTTGTCATTCGAATTCAAGATGGATTTGAGTGCCGTTGCGGCATTGGCCACCTCAAATCAGAATCTTTCCATGACCAGGCAGGATGGAGCGGGAGCCGGCGTATTGTACGACTACTCGATCGGTACGGACGGTATCATCACCGGCGTGTTCACCAGCGGTGTGACCCGACCGCTCGGGCAAGTGTTGCTTGCCCATTTTGTCAATAACGAGGGACTCGTGCAGGTGGGGGACAACCTGTACGGCGAAGGAATGAATTCAGGACCGGCAATCATCGGTGTGCCGGGACAGGGGGTTTTCGGAAAAATCAAGGGAAATTCGATCGAAATGTCGAACACCGACATCGGCAACGAGCTGATCGAAATGATCGCCGCTTCGGCGATGTATCGTGCAAATGCAAAAATCGTCACAACCGCCAACGAAATGTTGGACGCTTTATTAAGGATCGTCTGATCATGATACAACTGACAAGACTGAATGGCGACCGGTTTGTTCTCAATGCCGAAATCATCCGATACGTGGAGCGGTGTCCCGACACGCTCGTCACTTTGATTTCCGGCGAAAGCATCATGGTTGCCGAGTCGATGAACGAGGTCGTCAAACGTGCGATCATGTACCAGCAGGAAAAACAGATGCTGCCGCAACTCCGGGCAGCGCGTGTGGAATGCGGAACGTAGTACGACAGCGCAAGATCAAGAACAGCAGCCCGGAGCGTAAGCAACAGTTTAAAAAGATGTTACGATGTCAAGTGATTGTATTTTTTGGGGTATTTTCCTGAAAATTCAAGCACAACACAACAGGACGGTCAAAACCGGTCATTGACGTTCCCGGCTGCTGTTCTTGTGCCGAGCACGCTGTAGGACTAAGCGGCCGGTTTTAAGTCGCTCGTTTACGCTTCATGTTTTGATTAAGGCCGAATATTTACGTCAACGGATTGACTCGTCCGAAAAAACAAACAAAAATCAAAAAGTCTTGAAAATCCACAAAAAAAGCAAATATTTCAATTTTTTTCTCTTGGAAACGGTACAAAATCCTATATTTTGACAAACAAATCCACATATAGGAGTTGCAAACGATGGCCGCGCTACAGAAAAGCGAACCTTTCAAACAAGAAGAACCGGCGGAGGTTTCCTCGCCGAAAAAGCCCGGAATGGTCATCGTTTTTTTGATTCTGATGACCGTTACCGCTGTTGTCCTTGCCGAGGTTCTGGTGGGATATTTGTTGTTGCCGTCGCCGCAAAGAGTCAATGCCGAAGTCGAGGAAGCGGTCAAAAAAACGACACAAAAATCAGGAAAAGTGCCGTATAAAACGGCCGTCGTGGATGCAATTCACCGTGAAGAACAGATCGAAGTGGCTCTCGGCGAAGCATTTAACATCACCGAGGGGGATGTGACGAACGTTCCGTTTCGATTGTCGGTCAGTTTCAGCGTTCTCATCAACAAATCGGACAAGGACGAATACGAAAAGCGTTACGAAGCGAATAAAAGCCGCATCAGAAATGCCGTGCTGGTGATTTTGCGAAGCGCAAAACAAACGGAAATCACCGACCCAACCCTGGGGCTGATTCGTAATAAAATTATGGTCAAAGTCAATGAAATTCTCGGAATGCCGCTTGTCAAAGAGGTGTTGTATACCGATATTGCCGTCCAAACCACCGGATAATCCATTCGGAAAACAAACAGTGTTGTGTGCAAAACCCCGGAATTTTTGATCTTGTCCGTTGCGGTAAAAACAGGTATGATTTTCAGTTGAGCGAAAAATTTTAGCCGCGGTTCGCAGAACCGCATGGGTCACTTGAGTCTCTTGCGTTGAGGAACGGAATCCATGTCGAACGACAACACCATTGATCAGGGAGAGGTCGAAAAACTATTGGCCGGATTAGGCGGCGATGCAGCCAAAACGAATCCGCCGCCGGCAACAACAGATTCCGGGGAAAAAGGTTCTGTGGAAGCAGGTTCCGGAGAATTACCGGACTCAGGGAATTCGGCGATCGGCCAGTCCGAGGTCGAAGCACTTTTGAACGGCAAAAAATCGTCAGGGGCGACCGAAAACTTCGCATCAGAAAAACCGGCGGCAAACCGACCGCCGTTTTCAAAGCCGTCGACATCGCTTTCTCCGGGGAATTCTGCGGGTGATGCCGATGCGAACAAAATGCTGGCTCAAAGCGACATCGAATCGTTGTTGCAAGGGACGATCAAAAGTGTTCCGTCAAAGCCCGGAGCCGGAATTGGAATTCCCAAAGGGGAAGTCGGAAATGATGATCCGGCGCAAGAAGAAGGGGTCCCGCAGGGGGACATCGACTATCTGCTCAAACGGGCCGAGGAAGCACTGGAATCCATCACGTCCAACAACGGCAACGTCCCGGCATCCATGCCTCCGGAAGTGATCGAATTCCAGTTTCCGGAATTCGGCGGTTCCGTTCCCAATTCGGAACATGCGACACTCGACCAGATCAGCGAAGTCGAGCTTGACATCAAAATCGAGTTGGGGCGAACAAACATGTATCTCGAAGACATTCTCAAATTGCGGAAAGGCTCGGTCGTTTCACTGGACAAAATCGCCGGGGACGCCGTCGATATTTATGTCAACAACCGTCTGATCGCCCGCGGCGAAGTCCTTGTGATGAACGACAATTTTTGTGTTCGCGTCGCCGAACTCCTCGCAGGTGCCATCCCCATCGAATAATAATGAATTACTGCCCCCTGATTACTGCACTCTGTTCCCTTTGTTTCGCAATCGGCTGTCATGTCATCTGAATCCCTGAAAATCCTTGAACGTTACACGAACGTGTGCCAACCGGTTCAAGTGATTGAATTGGAGCATTTTTCGACCTTTCATCATCGCAACAAACATACCAGGGTCCATTCAAAAAACGGGGAAACGTTCTGTCTGAGGCAACGGCCGATTGAGACATGCAATATGCCCCAATTGGAATTCGTGCAATCTGTGCTTTGGGCCGCCGGTTGCGAAGGGGTTGCCTGGCTGCCGCTCCCGTTCGAAACCGACGGTCAAAAAGGGTATGTCATCGAAGACGGTTTTGTTTGGGAACTGCTCCCCTGGTTTACCGGCAAAAAAAGAGCGATCAGCGAACCGATGCCACAAGAGTCGATCCGTTCGCTTGTCCGGGAGTTGGCCGGGTTTCATAAAATCGGAAAATCTTTTCCGGTGCCGAACGAAACAGAAGGAGTCTCCCCCCGTGTTTTCAAACGTTTGCGCGAATGGCAACATTGGGTTCGCTCGCAACTCGCCGAACTGGACGCGGCGTTGAACCACATGAAACTTGATGTGGCGTCCCTGCCGGAAGAATACGATATTACCCAAACGGAGCCGATTCTCGCGGAAACGGTCTCTCTTGCGAAAAATCTGATTCGCGAAGCGATCGGTCACTCCGGACAACTGATTTCACTGCTCAGTCGTGCGGCACGAATCGCGGTGCCGCAACAACCGGTGTTGCAGTCCCTGTATCGGCGTCATCTGATTTTCGACGAAGAACAAAATCACCTGAGCGGACTCGTCGATTGCTGTGAGATGGGAATTGATGGCGTTGCGGTCGACCTTGCGATGCTGCCGGCTCATGTTTCGCCGTGGGAATCCGCGGAAACACTCCGGGCATTGGCCGATTATCGAAAAATCGCCGGTCTTTCCGACCGGGAATATTATCTCATGATCGCGTTGTATCATGCGGAAACGATCATGCACCCGCTTGATCGGCTTGCCATGCTTTTTTTGCCGAATCAATCATGTTCGTGCGAACTGCTGCCAAACATCGTGCAAATTGCCATGATTCGCGAGGAATTGCAATGGTCCCTGAATCAAATCGGAAACTTGGGCAATGTCACGACCTGAAACCAAAGGAAAATCAGTAGCCGGACAGTTTGCCAGGCAGGTTGCCGGACAAACTGTTGAACAAACGGTAATTTGCGATCTTTGTCCGCGGGAATGTCACATTGCCAATGGAAAAAACGGATACTGTTTCGTCCGGCAAAACCACGACGGAACGTTGATCGCGGCGGCTTATGGACGTTCCACCGGCTTTTGCATTGACCCGGTCGAAAAAAAACCGCTTTACCATTTTCTGCCGGGAACGCCGACGCTCTCTTTCGGTACGGTCGGTTGTAATCTCGGCTGTTTGCATTGTCAGAACTGGCAAACAAGTCATTGCCGGTCGCTTGTGCCGCTGACGGAACATGCAATGCCCGAAACGATCGCCGATGCAGCCAGACAGCTTGAATGTCCGAGTGTTTCATTCACGTACAACGAGCCGGTCGTTTGGGCGGAATACGCTGTTGACACGGCCAAAGCGTGCCGTGAACGGGGCGTCAAGACGGTGGTCGTTTCCGCCGGTTACATCATGCCGGAACCGCGAAAATGGTTTTTCGAACAAATCGACGCGGCCAACATCGACCTGAAAGCGTTTTCAGAACGATTCTACCAGGAGATTTCCGGTGTGTCACTCCAACCGGTGCTGGACACGCTGCGATATGTCGCCCGTGAAACCGATGTCTGGCTTGAGGTAACCACGCTTCTGATTCCCGGCAAAAACGACGACCCGGAGGAACTTCGCCGGATGTGCGACTGGTTCGTGCATGAATTGGGCGAACATGTCCCGCTCCATTTTTCGGCGTTTCATCCGGCACACAAATTGCAAGAAATAATGCCGACCTCGCCTGATTCACTTTTTCTTGTACGGGAATTTGCCCGAAAAGCGGGAATCCGTCATGTTTATCCTGGTAATGTTTCGTTTGTCCGGGAACAATCGACATTTTGCCCGCAGTGCGGTCAATGTGTTCTCGAGCGTAACGATTTGGGAACATTTGCCCGCCAAATCACGCTTCCGGAAAATACGGACCAATCAACCGCAGCCAGATCAACGGCAAACGGAGTTACGGCAAGTACAGCAAAGGCAAATTGCCGGAATTGCGGCACTCTCATCCCCGGCGTATTCCAACCGGTGGTCGGTAACTGGGGAAATCGCCGCCAGGGAGTTCGCTTTTCATGACATGGGCAAATATTGCCCCGGTCGTAAGCGTTTGCAGAGAACCGGTTTTTTTGCGGCCAACAATCATCTTGACATAAAACAAAAAAAGGCTATTCTGATAAGTTCGACAGAACGGTATTTCTGACAATTATGTCAAGAACTGTTTTCAAATAACAACCGTATTTTGTGAATGGCAGCCGGGAACGTAACGCACGAGCCGTGATCTGTGATCACGAATGCGACCGGATCATCCGGCGTTCAGTCCGGTCACTGCGCTACGCTCCGTTCCCGGCTGCCATTGTTATCTGTTTACTGTTTCTTGGTACAACAGCGAAATAAATTCCACACTTGGCGAAACATGGCGTCGAAACCCGATTATTACGAAGTCCTTGGTGTTGCAAAAACGGCAGGCAAAGAGGAAATCAACGCGGCGTATCGTCGGGAAGCGATGAAATATCACCCTGACCGCAATCCCGGCGATGCGGAAGCGGTTGAAAAGTTCAAATTGGCCGCCGAAGCGTTTGACGTGTTGCACAACGACCAGAAACGCGCCGCTTACGATCAGTTCGGCCATGCCGGACTGGGCGGTAACGGCGGAAACGCCCGGTTTCATGATGTCAATGATATTTTTTCGATGTTCGGCGACATTTTCGGCGACTCGATTTTCGGCTCATTTTTCGGTGGCGGCGGACGCCGGGGCGGTAATGGTCAGCGTATGCATCAAGGGGCCGACATTCGCTGTAACATCACGCTTGATCTCGTCGAAGCGGCTCGCGGCGTCACCAAAACGATCAAATTCAAGCGGCACGAAACCTGCACGACATGCAACGGCAACGGTTGTCGTCCGGGAACGCAGCCGCAAACGTGCCGATACTGTGGCGGTTCGGGACGCATTCAGCAATCGACCGGCATTTTTTCAATTCAAACGACGTGCCCCCAATGTCGCGGACGCGGGCAAATGATCACCGAGCCGTGCCGCGATTGCAACGGTGTCGGATTGGTGCCGCAAAGCGTGACACGCGACGTGAAAATTCCTGCGGGAATCGATTCCGGCACCCGCTTGCGTTTGCAGGGGGAAGGGGAACGAAGCCCCGACGGCGGTCCTCCCGGCGATTGTTATGTTTTCGTTTCGATCAAACAACATCCATTGTTTCAACGGGAAGGGCAAGACCTCATCTGTCGCGTGCCGATCGGTTATGCCCAGGCGGCACTCGGTGCCGAAATCGAAGTGCCGACACTGGACGGAAAAGAGAAAATGAAAATTTCGCGAGGCACGCAAAACGGCGACGTCATCACGCTCCGGGGCAAAGGGATGCCGCTTCCACGCCGGAACATGGCCGGCGACCTGCACATCGTCACAATCATCGAAGTGCCGAAAAAACTGACACCGGAACATGAGGAACTACTCAGAAAACTTGCCGAAATCGAACACGACAATATTATGCCCGAACGCAAGTCGTTTTTCGGAAGCGTGAAGGAGTACGTCACAAATTTTTTTTCCGAAAACGGGGACGTTAAGGAAAACGACCCGAAAAAATAATTTTTACCGTTCATGTCATTACCGGATTTCTTTTACCACAAAGTTCACAAAGAACTTTCTGACTTTGTGTCCTTTGTGAAAAACTTTGTGGTTCTTCATGCCCTTCGTGGTGAAAAAAACTCATGAACAACAAATAATTTTTTATACCAGCCAATCACAGATCGGCGCAGGAGGACAAAACGCATGTCACACAAGAAAAATTCCAGCCACCCAGGCGATCACGAACAGAGTGAAAACAAAAAGACCGCCGAAATGAAAACCCAAAAAACGCCGAACGAAGATGCGTTGTTTTCCGAAGAAAACATGAATGTCAAAGAGAGCGGACGGAAATACGCTTCTGCGGAAGTGAAAGACGCATCGAAAAAAGAAGACACGTATTCCAAACTTGAATCGGACTTGCACCAGGCGAACGACCGGACGTTACGGGCACTTGCCGAACTCGAAAATTATCGCAAACGGGTTGCCCGCGAACTGGACGACATGCGGAAATATGCGAACGTCGATTTGATTCGCGACATGCTTCCCGTTTGGGACAATATGGGACGCGCCATTGAAGCGGTCGAAAAAACGCATGACGCGCAATCGCTTATCGACGGGGTGCGCATGATGCATGAACAGTTCATCCGCATTTTGAAACAGCATCACTGCGAACGGATCGAAGCGTTGGGGCAGCCGTTCGATCCGAACATCCATGAAGCGATCAGTCAGATGCCGGATGCCGGACAATCCCCCGGAACCGTGCTTTACGAATCGCAAATCGGTTTTAAGTTGTACGATCGCGTCGTGCGACCGACTCAGGTGGTGATCGTCGCGCCGGAAAACAAGTAGCATGACACGGTGTCACGCCGGTATTTTTTCAACCTTTGTTTTGAATGGCAAATCATGGTTCAAATCAAAAATCGTCCGCTGATTTGGCATCAGTGCCTTTTGGTGGCGCTTTGCGGGTTGCTTTTTTTGCCGTTTCTTGGCAATCCCGTTCTTTTCGATTTTGATGAGGCTTATTTTGCGTCGATTGCAAAGGAAATGTATGAAAAAGGGGATTGGATCGTTCCGACCATCAATGACAGTTCCCTGGGAGACAAGCCGATCCTGATTTTTTGGGGAATGCTGGCTTCCTTTTCCGTTTTTGGAGTCTCGGAATTTTCCGTCCGTTTTCCCACCGTCTGTTGGAACATCGGCGCAATCCTGTTGACTTATCATCTTGCGAGACGTCTGTTTCATGACAGTGCCATTGCGTT
>JGI20166J26741_11446808_pt1 | contig 13539 bp, 7 predicted proteins | sample TergutCu122P5_FD_26741 | JGI IMG/M metagenome (IMG submission 26741)
CTGTGCTTTCAGAATATAATAGTTAAAAGAGTCTGCTTAGAATGTAACATTCCGCAGCGGACAGAGACCGCAGACCGCATTCTGTGTGGCCGGACCTTTAATGTAAAATATATCCTACAGATCTCTGCGAATCCAGTTTCATATATAAATGTATAAAAATAATGGCATTACTTATCAAATTGCCCTTTTCATCTGGGGTATAAGATTTTTAAAATCTTACTACCATGATGTCAGAGGATTTTAAATATTGCTGCTCTACAGAGTTTTTAAAGCAGTGATCTCTTATTGAAGACATTACAACCCATGCTGTGTTACAGTTAAATTGAGCCAGAGTTGAAGGACAGAAAGTATGTATCAGTTGCTTTCCCATTTAACACACCGATTATACATCTTTCTTCACAGAGACTAAAAAATCAACTCCAACAGATAGGTTTGGTAGATACTGAGTTATGGAAACCGGTGTAAAGCAGTATGTGTGGGTAGGGGAATAAGGAAGGTAGATGGAACAGTATAACTTTTCCATAATATACTTATAATTATATGTGATTGAGACATTCACATCATTGTCTTTGAGCACTGTGGCTCCATGGATTGGAAAGTATCAGTTGTACACTCTTCAGAACACACATAAACCAAACACTTTTTGTAATGAAGTTGTTTTATGTATGTTTGTGTGGTTATGTTAACAGACTGATTATGACATGATTGATTACCTCAACGAGCTGCGGGAGGGTGTGTTGGAGGCATTTACTGGTATTGTGCAGGGCTTGAAGGGTGATGGAAATTCGCCTAGTCCAGATGTCCAGTTGCTGGAACCCCATGTTTTATTCATTGTGCAGTTTATCACACTTGTAGCTCAGGACACAGATCACTCGGATGGGAATGTGGCAGCTTCTGCTGGCCTTGTAGGGTGAGTTAACAGTGATATAAGTGTTAAATGTGTTGTATTTTGTGTTGAATTCATCGTTAATGATTGTTCCTTTTAGCTTGCTTCCAACAAAAGAAAAACCAGTAGTATGAGGCCTTCGTGAAGTCTGCGTCTCTTCTCCTCGTTTGAATTTTTGAGCCTTTGACTGGTCTTTATGGTACTTGGTATGAATATGCTGTGTTTGTTAATTCCCTGCCATCATCAATAACAGCATGAAAAAATTTTCAAGGGCTGCTCCTGGCTCATGGGTTATATTTCGTCCACCCCAGAGGTACTAGATAAACTAGAAAAAAGTAAAATTATACAGTGTGGGTCACATGTGCCCGCACCAAGTTCATTGTGAATTCATTGAAACTGCTACTATCTGTAATGCAGCTTTCAGCAAACAGCCACATAATTGAAAAGACAAAGGAATTGTGAAGGAATGGGGAACGTGGTGGTGCATTGGGTTAAGGCACTACGCTACAAGCTGGAAGGTTGTGGGTTCAATTCCCGATAGTGTCATTGAAATTTTTCTTCGACATCCATCCGGCCGCACTGTGGCCCTGAGGTCGACTCAGCCTCTAACAGAAATGAGTACTGGGTATATTTCCTGGGGGGGGTGCGTAAAGGCAGCCGGTGCATAGGGCTGACAACCTTACCTCCTTCATGTGCCAATTGTCTTGAAATCTGGAAGTGTCAACCTCCTGGAACCCTCAGGGCCTGTCCAGGCCTGTAATGGGATTGCTTTACCTTTTTATTGTGAAGGAATACTGGATAGGTCTCACATGTCACACAAATGGAAATGTGAAAGTGTAAAGTATATTTCTTTAAAGAGTGGTTCATTTTGACACGCTGTTCACCAGCATGCCTGTTTGAGCATTAAAGTCACTTTATTTCATGCAATTATTTGTGCATTTTGAGGTTTTCACAGTGGAGTAATTGAGGATTCTGGTCTGGGATGTGACCATTCACCCTCTGACACAGCATAACCTTTCAGAAAACCAGAATTTCCATGCCATTATTTCTTTGCTACATTGCAGTGTCTTGTGAACAGGTACTTGACTATAGCACCATTGGCAAGGTTATAAGATTATACAATAAACTGTGTGGCAGAATGACTGTCATTTAACCCTTTAGCAGTAGTGGGCATTGGAAAGGTCCCTTGCCCTACAGACAGTATGTTTAACCTTTTAAAGCCTACCGTTTACTATACGTACCACCAGGTTTAACATTAAAAAATTCTGCATACTGTTTACATTGCATTTTATATGTTTTGTGTAGCTCTCAGAACAAACAGTAACTTTTACCTTATACATCATTAACAGATTGGTTTTTATAACCGAAGCGGAGAGTGTTTACAGCGCGGTACGGACTGAGTCCTTATATAAACCAGATACGTTTCGTCCTTAGAGGGTTAAACATTTTACCCGAAGATATGGTTCATTGCTAAAAATGCTCTAAATATGAAGAAATGCGAAATATAGAACCAAAAATTTATAGTGTGTTCAGAAGAGAGTGTAGTTTTATTTTAAATTTTTTCATATGCAAATTTTGTACAGTTTGTCAATAAATATAGTACTTTACTAAAATTGCTGTGAAATCAAACTGGTGTGTGCTTTACAAGCAAGAACTTTATAAGGTATTTAGCCAGGAGTGCAGAATTTTACTGTAATTGTTTCCTGGTAATATCTTTGCACAAAATGTTTTACATTTGGGCATGCACTCCTAGCAGAAAAGTGAAACATAAGAAATAGGCGTAAGAACTAGGGGTACAGCTGATAAGAAGGGACCATTCATGCCAAATTTCAGCTCTGTGGTTTGTGCACAAGACACAATCTCTTCCTTCTAAGGAGAACTTATCGCATGGAAGGTATAAGGAAACACTGCAGAAAAATGATGAGATAACTTGTTTTAAATGGGGTCATTTTGTATTTACCACCCAAGCTCATAATTCATAAAGTGGGTGTACATGTGTTATGCCAACAACTGGTATGTGAGTATGTAAGTCTTATATACTTAAACTGCAAGTGAAATAGAGACATATAACCATGGACAGACTCATTGATTGCCTTGTATAAACACACAAAGTGGCCTGGGTCAGCAAGAAATGCAGAGGATAATTGCATCAGCATAGATCATATTTGTTGATATATACCAATTGATAGCTTAGAATGTCTGTTTTTCATCTGCTGAATGAATATGTAGTTAGGTCAAATAGTCGCTGGCAGAGTGTGCCACAAACCTAAACATGCACAGTGATACTTTTCTCAATATGCAAATAAATGCTATGTGACAGGTGTCACTGATATACAAATTGTAGCAGGAAACCAAAGATGAATATGTAATACTTCATACTGCATAAAAATTATTTTTATGATAAACTGTAATAAATAGCCAGTTTTTCACGGTGCAGCAAACCATATTCTGTATACATTTTTTTTAAAAAATACTTAGATTTCAGTAGCCTGAAAGGGCACTGAAATTTGAGATACAAAATATATGAATATATTGGCAAAAAGCTGAGTCATCATCTACAAGAGAAGCAACAATGTTCCAATGTTGATGAAACTGTTTATGAGAAAGTGGTTGGAATGAACTGTTGTATAGGTCTGTACTGGGTGCGGAGGCAAATACCGAAAGGTTATTAAAGTGTATTTCTGCTGACATTGTGTGTTGCTGTTCATTTAGAATTTGTAGGGGAAAAAAATTTTTAGTTGGAATAAAATATTTTTAAGTATATGGGGAATTATCCTCCCCCCATGAAAAGTCAAAAGAGTGTGAATTGTTTCAAAACTCGTGCACCTCCACCTGATGCTGAGATTAGGAATGAGTCAGCTATGCCTTCACTCCCCCATGTGCCTTCATGGCATGCCAGGGGACTGCTATCTTTACTTTTATGCTATAGGACAGTGTACTTCAGAGACTTCAGTTAAAGGTTACCAGTGATATGTATGTGCATTCATCCAGACCAGCTGTGGGGTCCACTCACCCTCCTATTCAGTGGGCACCAAGGGCTTTTTCCCCATGGGTGAAGTGACCTGGGTATGAAGCTGGCCACTCAACCCCACACCCACTTGATGCAGAGGTTAAGCATGAAACTTCTATGTTACTTTCATGTGTGCGATATATAGATAAGACCAGCCCACTCAAGTCATGCAGTATTCCCTAACACCTTCCAGTGTTCTCACCTGCTTGCCTGCCTTCCATGCTGACAGCTGTTGCAGCTGTCCTTGGTTCCACATGCCTAATGGTCTTGCAGTTCATTAAGTTGGGGCTTAACATTTTAATTTGTAGAGGTATTAAGTTATTGATACAGCAGAGTGACAGAGCATGGAGGTATTGACTGTGTTGTAAGAGGCCCTGTGTAGAAACAGATTATTGTTGTATTCAGCGGTCATTCGACAATCCACACCTCTTTTCTGTAGGTTGTGTTATCTCTCATGCTTCATATTCAGCATGTATTATTTTCAAATTCAAGCTGACACTTGAAGTTGTGCTGTCTGGTTGGTGTGGGGGGGGGAGCATTGTGTGCTTTAAGTTGTTTTTATTATGACAGTGTTTTGTTTATGTGCACCCTTAAGAGTGTGTGTGTCCTGCTGTTGTAGTGATTTGTGCACTGCGTTTGGTGGTAAGGTGCTGCCCATACTGGATGTGGAGCCAATACAGGATTTGTTGACCCAGGGAAGACGTTCTCGTGTGTCAAAAACAAAGACGCTAGCTACCTGGGCTACGAAGGAGGTCCGCAAACTCAAGTCTGCTGCCTCCAGCTGGTAAGTGACTTCTTTGGAAATTCAGGAAGGTTGAGATTTGGGATGTGCAAACTTAAACCTTTTCAAAATAATTCTGCCATATTTGTTTGGATACTTGTTAAACATTTAATGAATTATTGCTTCATCATAACACATAAATTTGAAGTAATTTTTAATTAAATTCATGCAGTTGTTTCCTGATTAAACCTACAAATCTGGTGAGAACTGAAAGTGCAGGTTTAGGGTATGTTGTTGAATGAACTGTGCGTAACACGACACTGCCCAAATGTTCCACCTTCCTGTGTGACTGGCTGGCCTCATTGCCTCAGTCTTATTATTGCAAATACTGTCACTTGAGCATTCCTGTGGGATAGATTTGGTGATATATGTGGTGTATGAAATGTGTCCTTAATTTCATATGGTAATAACTACTGTTGCAACAGTTGTAGCAGTGGTTTGTCTACTTGGTTTTCTTCTTGGTTGTACAAGTTTCCTGCTGCTTATTTGGAATGGTTGCACTAGAAATATTTGCTCTGCTGTGACAAACTGACCTCTTCATAGCCGGTTTCTTCCTGGGCAGAACATTGCAAATGACCAACTTGTCGATCCACAGAAAACAGCCGTACCTCCATGTCAGATCAGAAACCCTGATGATGTATTTTGTGCAGTCCATATACCAAAATGCAGGTTGTCAGTAATTGAAGTGGAAGCTTGTGTGGATTAGGGATTCAAAGATATAGGAAAGGACATTGTTTCTCATGTAACAGAGCTTATGAGTGACAGGAATTTTGATGAAGTTCTGGAAGGAACCAAGAAGATAGCTTGGGGAGCATTTGTGTTGGTTATTGTAAACTGTGGACAACCACAATTTTTCATTGAATATACTACAGTAGTGCACTCACGTCAGTAATGGCATAAATGGTTAGGTCCCAGATAAATGTTAAAATTTTACATAAGTGTTAGTAACACATTGGAGGGCTGTCTGCATGATAAACTGATACAGTTTTTTGTATTTGCTGTCATGGTCATGACAGTTTAAAAGGAATTGTGTGAGTTTGTAGACTGCTCAGCCACATGTGGCAGGACTTTGCTAACTTAACGGGTATTGGAGTAAATGTGGAATGTCTGTGAGGGTGAACAAGTAAGACTTGCCATCAGTGTGTCAGGATGTGGTTTTCTGACACTCATCACAGCCCATAACATTAGTTGATTAGAAGTATTAATCATTGCTAATTGGCACTAACCGGTCTGAAGTTTTGACATGAACCGTTGCTACCACAACACTTCAGCGTCACTGTTTGGCAAGCTGGCCTGATTTTCAACATTGTAAGGAGACAAAAAAATATTCTCTGTGATGCTGAAGCTTGGTTTTACTAGCCTGCACATAAGCAGTCTTCTAAAATTATCAAATGATGCGGACACAGCAAAGTTACCCCTACTAGTATTGGTAGAGGAGATAATATATGGGGATTGTTATTTACTAATCAAATGTCAGCAGTACTGGCTACATCTGTGTGATATGTAGTAGTGCAGAAATGCCGACATAACAGTGCGTCATAGTGGAAAATATCTTGAATTAAGTGATTGTACTCTTGTACAGTTCATTGACTCAGTGAGCAGCAGGTAGCTCAAAAACTTCTGCTGAAGGTGCAAGGGCTATTAACCTTTAGCCTACAGCCATTTAAACCCAATGTTTCTACTTTGGCCAAAGCAACGTTCAGTTTAAATTATTCACTTTGGGACAGACAAGAAGGATGTACATATAATAGGACAGCATGTCCATGCATTAAATGTTAATGTTCATCCTTAATTGCTTGCATGTGAATCTCCTCCTCCTCCCCCCCTCCCCCCTAAAGAAAAAAAACTTTAATGAGGTGGGTTATGAATGTGATAATAGGTTTCACCAGACATTTCTACAATATTACCAGGGGAAATTGAATGCAGGTGCTGACTGACAGTTGCTGTCAGCATGAAAAAACTCGAAGAGAAATTAACATGATTCAGTTTATAAAAATTGAGAATTATGTTTGGTCAGTGCATAAGCACCCAATTCTGGCAACAAAAGTTCTATAGAACTTTTGTTGCCAGAATTGATATGTTTGTCTCAGGCTTTATAAAGGCACCAAATATTATTCAGCAAAAAGAATTAAAATTGTTTAATGTAATTGGGTGTGGCACATATAATACACTTGCAATGCAGAATTTTTAATATCTAGCAATATGGGTAGGGAAGGCTTTGATATGGTTGTCCAAAAACTGTTCAACCCAGGTAATGAAACATTAATGGAATGTATGTAATTCTTCAGAGATATGAAACTATAAAGCAAATTAACTAACCAGTATGCTAGTAACGTGACTGCTTCTTGGAAGGCAGTAGTGCTACATTGCAGGAATAGTCTGCATCTCATTATCTGTGGTGTTGTAGTGCCATAATAACAGTAAATGATAAAATAATGATAATATAACGTCCATTGTGTGTTACTTTTCTCACATGGGTGTTGTTGCAGGTAATTAAATGCATTTCTCAAAGGTATGAGACAACTCCCTTTTCCAGTAGAAAGCTATAAGGGCATTTCTTTCTTTGTATTGCCTCATTTGTGTGCTGTGACATCCGTAGCCAGCTTGGTGGAAATTTAACCTATGAGGCATACTGTCATCCTTTTTCTCTTGCAGTGCAGTGACTTACGTCATATGACATTTACAAATATGTATGGGTCTTTGTAGCATGAGTGTTTCTTGCTTCTGGGTTTTGTAAGGTTGTGTTTATGAGCTATATAAAATAATCGTAATTGATGGAATAATAATATACTTGGCCATGGTTTGGTAAGTCATATTAATAAAATGTCTCAGGTGAATGTCATGGAACTGAATGCTGTGTTTATGTGAATATAATACAAGAATGAATAGTGTTTAGAATGAAGTTTCACCAGAATCCATTGGCAGGGGATTAAAAGAGTGTTATGTGCCAAACAGTATGAATGCAACAGAAGATATCCTGTGGTAGCACAGTTATGAGAAGATTCACCTTCTGGAGATGAAAGTGTTGGCTGTTACTAGTTAACACTGGTGACTGTTTAATTCCAGAGTATTAAGCATGCAAACACTAACTGACATACACAGCTGGCTATGTGAATATAGTACCGAGTTGTATTATATTCAGGTAAATGTGGTATATCTTTGAAAATTAGCAGTCTGAAGGGATAGACAGTTATTAGAATACTGAAATGTGAAGTGGAATGGAATGGGAATGGTATTCACATGTGTAATGTTATGTGAGTATCAGTTTAATTTTTGTTGCCTTGAAGGAATGTTTTTGAAACCAGAAATTTCTCTGCTTGTCAGACTTCAGGAAGTTACAGGAAAAGTATGTAAGTGGAAGAATGTTGCGGTAGGGTTCATGGGATAGCCGTCAGTTTTTATGGCCAAGCTGGTTGCTAACTAAAACATGGGCACTGGAGACTACATTCCCAACAACGAGAGACTCAGTTTCTTGATCCTTTGGTATGATGATGGCCTGGTAAAATTGCTGTTTTCATCATTGTTTGAGGGGTATGTTCTGACATGGTTGATTGTGTGGCAGCACAGAGGGGCCACCAGTAGAGTGAGTTGCTTCTGAAGGGAGGGATGGGTTTTCAGGGCATTCGTGGTCAAACAGGGTTGCCTTGAACAAATTCACCTTCAGGGGGAAGGTGACAACTGTAGGACATCCAGAATCTTATCACTCCCAAATTAGTCACTTCAGAATATAGTGATCAATAAGGAAAGATAAGGCACATACTGGATTTCTACCCTATAAGACACACGTAGAAGTTCCCAATTTGATTTGGTTTGATTTGATTTGATTTGTGCATTGAGGTTTTAAAGTCTTCAGGATGATATGTTGTGTCAACTGGTAAATTTACCAGTTGATGCATTATGCAATCTAGAAGACTTGAATCCTAAGCATCATTGCTCTGAGAACATTCAATCTTGCAAGGCCATGTGTTGGTTAAATTCATGGTAACCAGTTTTCATGTGTTTTAAGTCACATTCTGTTCTCAGTACTACAATGCCAGCTGTTGATTTTATTAATGTTTGTCATCCAGGAATGGGAGATCTTAAATACTTTGTAGGATGAGGCCGGCAGCCAGTTTAACTTTAAGTATCAGTATTAAAAATGTGACCTTTGACCAGCTGGACTACGTGTGTGCACCATTTCAGTAGTGCACTGCAAGCCAGTAAAGGTTATGTGTCTCTGATTTCTAATTCTGTCAACACTAAATAGATGCTTGTGGTTGTTAAAATGCATGTCAGCCTTGTTTTGATTTGTGCTCAGACTGCCTTCCCCATGACATTTAATTTAAATTTTTAAACAGCAGTCATCAGGATAAAACATGACAGTTGCTGCTTGCGTCTTCTTTTTGTTAAAGCAAGTTACTCTTATCAGACTACCACCCAATTGCACCTGTCCATTCTTTCCTGTCTTGCATGTGTGTGGAGTTAATTGTGGCACATTGTGCTGCTCTACAGAGGGGTGTGTTTGTGACTGATTGTGCCCAAAAGGTGGGAATTTTGTGAAAGTTCTTATTAAGTACATAATTTAGTAGGCCTCAGCTTGCTCAATGAGCAGCCAGAAGAAACTAAATGTTTCAGTGTTTAACTGTTGGCATTTACGCCTGACATATAGGAAAATTTCTGCACAAACACTAATCAGATCTTAATGTTACTTATCTAGTTGTATGAATATGTAAGCATGAATAAATATAACTGTCAAATGCAACATTTTGTGTTTGACACTTTGATCCCCCCACATAATGCGCAATTGAAGCTATAAAAATCATCTTGGCACTAATATTATTTTGATCTTGTACAGATGAGTGTTCAAGTCCTGATAGTGAATGCAGGAATTTAAGTTGTTTAATTCTGTAATTGGTTATTTTGTAATCCAGAATGTTTCTGTGTGTAAGTGAAACCAGTTCTTGCACTGGAGTCAAGTTCCCATCATTTAGTCACAATTGAGGGTAGAATGGAGTGTAGTTATTTATAGTAGAGAGACGTGATAGAGATAGCAGTCTGGAGAGAAAATCTGTGACTGCTCTTCCTAGTGGCTAGATTGTCTAAGATTGAAACATTTTGGTTGGTGGTGACCGAAATAAGTGACATCTGCTGTTGGTTTGTTGGAACAGGCTCATGTTGGTGTGAAAGTACGGTTAGAGTTTGTGTATTTGAAATATCCACCAGGGACTTTTTATGTGATTGATAAATGTCTTGGAACATATGAGTGGGTTAGATTTTTGTTTCAGAGCCTTTTCCTAATCAGTCTTTGCAACCATGCCTGCAGATTTTTTTTAATATATAATTTTAGGCGCCCATACTCTCAATATTTACACATAACATGTTTCTGACTTGGTCTGCTGAAAATGGTTGCTTTCTGCAAGTAGTGAATGGGACCATTGGTGTGAGGAATGACCAGAAATTTCTAAATTCAGATGAATTTTTAAAACTTGAAAATTAATTCATCTGACTTCATTTTTGTTACTGAAAATTGTAAATTGATACTAAATATCTTTAGACACTCAGATTTGAAATTCTTCCATTTGCAGATCTGACTCATATTCTGTAATCCCGGGCGAAGACGATCGGATGACACACTTTCTCAGTATTGTTATTCCTACTTTTGGTTGTCTGCAAATCCCCACTCCACTTTGAGGGCTCGTCCAGGGTGAAAAAGGCAGTGCAACAGAGGGAGCGATTGATTCCAAACAAAAAAAAACTGAAATAAATCATTATAAAAATAAATAAATCAGTGTGCACAGTGACTGGATAAAAAGCAAAGTGTGTGCGATCAATGAGCGTGCGAGCGAGCGTGCACGTGTAGTGTAGTAGTGACTGACTGCTGGGTGTGAGAGGAGGGACGCACATGCTGCTGTGCGCGAGTGCTGTGCTGACTGCTGCGTGCGTGATGAAGACTTCAGACCGACGGACGCAACGCAACACGACCGAACTGCCAGCAGGCGGGCGAACGAACGAATGAAGCAAGGCAGTATGAGGGATGGAAGAATATGTGTGATGTTCGCATGAGATAAATTCCAATTCACCAACAAATTTTAAAGAGAGAATAGAACTTGTCAGCCGCCTTAAGGGAAATTCCAATTTGACATGTGTCAATTTTTCCTCTGCTGAATCATCGGCGCATGTGTTTTTTCTTGCTCAGGAAATTGTATAAACTTTTAAAAAATTGTATTTTCCAGCTGAGGAAAAGAAGGTAATGTTGCAATGCAACTGACATATCCTACTGGTCAAATCTGTTACCAAGAGTTGAAGTGCTTTGCCAGTTACACAGAAAGGCACTTCCCTCTGTTACCAGTACTAATTTTGTATTATTTCAGATGTTGAAATTCCAATGATTGAAGTGCCTTTAGATAAAAATACATGGTGTGGATCTTTGTTTCCAATGGCTCAGACCTAACTGAGATATCAAAAGAGCCAGTTACTAAAATTGTAACCCAGTTGTGTAGGTCAGGTCAGTTCCCTGCCTTGGCCAGACTTCAGGGGTAAGTAAAAGTCTTTTACGTTTAATTTCCAAATTTAAGAATTGTGGACTTTAAAGAAATAACCTCATTAAGTATAATATATGATATTTTTGTAAACTTTGTTTATTGAATTTAGTGTTTTTGTATATGATAATGTTGAAATTTCTTCCAATTTTGATGTGTTAAAAATTCATTTATTTTATTAATTTCCATCATTTATCTTACCAAGATTTTTGGGTATTGTAGCCTATATTAAGAACATGGTGAGTGTGTTTGTGTGTGTGTATGAGTGAGTGAATGAGTGAGTGAGGTTACCCAGTGGTAATCTCATTTCAGGTAACTTGTGAATCCAAGGTAACTTACTGACCTGAACCAAAAATAAAACAAAAGAAAAACTGTGATATGAGGAGGTCTGTTCACAACTGCTGCAGCACTGAGTTTAGGCAGTGAAGTAGATATTGCAGTTAACTTTTGAAAACGGCTGTCAAGGCTGGCCATCAGCGCCACCACAGATGCAGTGGTTTGGATCAGGCTGCCTCATCTATTCCTGACTGATGTGTGATAATTGCGTCCCTGTGTGTGCCTGTGAGTAAACGACATGCCAGCCGAAGTGTGTTCACAACCCTTCCAACGGCATGTGAGTACTTAATATGCATTGTATCAATGAGCTACTGGTATGCGTGTCATTATAAGGGTGTGTATGAGTGTTTTAAATTGGTGTTGTAAACAGTTCAGTTGCCAACAACAAACATGATAAGACTGTATGGATTTGGTGATTGATTGTTTCTAATTGTTGGGAGGGGAGGGGGGGATGTGTGAGTGTATTTTTTATGGATGCTGTTGTGTGTGTGTGTGTGTGTGTGTATGTATGTGTGTGTGCCATGACAGAGTGTGCAAGCTTGTTTCGTCCCACCCATCCATTCTGTGTTCCTACAGATCTCTACAATTTTTCCCATATGTGGTTAATGAAAGAACCCTTACCTCCGAATCCCATGCCTGTTGCCACTGCTGCTTGTTTAAATGCCAATGATTATCAAAAGAAGTCCCTATGTAAAATTTAAATATATAAGTTATGTTACTTGTGCTAAACGTACTCTTGACCGTCACTTGAATTCATTAATCTGAAGGTGCATCCAAAAAAATATGATGAAAATATGTTGGCAGTTTTCTGTAGCCTAATTATTGATAAAGGTTTTTGGAATACTCCTGCACTTTTTTGTTCATAGGGTGATAGAACGTAGTTCTGTAATGCAGATGAATAAAATTATCTTGAAGAGTTAGAAGTGTTTGAAAGATTAAAATCCATGATGTTTTGTCTCCCAGCAGGTGCTGCCTTTATTTCTTGTAGGTTCATCAGGAAGCAGTATGTTGCCCTTAATCCTGGTGTGTTATATTCTTTTCCTGAAAAAACAGTTAGGAATTTTTTGTGGCTGTATTAATTTCCTCAGATCTAAATTTCTATAGTGCATGTTAATTTAATGAACTGTGTTTCATGAGTTGCAGCTCAGCAAGCCAGAGTGTGGTAACACAAGTTCAGACCTTGGGACTTGGGTAAAGAACTGTGGGACTCATCTTTGGTTGATAAGATGTAAAGTTATAAGTAACACTAGCTTCTGCTGCAGTTGCTTGGTGGTAGCAATATTTCCAATGAGAACTATATCTGCATTAGAAAAGCTGTTTGCAATATCGATACGAAATTTTTACCATTCGGTGGCCCTAAATATGTAGTTATATATATATATATATATATATATATATAGCATAAGAGTTCTCGACTTATATGAGTGTGGTGTAGAAATGTACAGTCGCAGTTTGGTAACAGTGCCTTGATTTGTCTGCACTTTTCTGTCCCTCTTGTTTGCATTTAACATGTGATAACTTATATCCAAGGCCAACCAAGGAGTTGATTTTTTGGCTGTCCATCTGCTTGTGTAATGATAGTATGGAAGAAGATTTTTGGTGCAGTTTTGTATTGTAAGGATGTTATGATGGGCAGGGCATGTGGCTTATATGGCAGACAGAGAGGTGCATACAAGTTTTTTGTAGGGAGACCTGGGGGAAACAGACCACTTGGAAGACCTATGCATAGATGGAAGGATAATATTAAAATGGATCTTCAAGGTGGTGGATGGGAAGGCATGGATTGGCTTTATCTGGCTGAGGATAGAGACAACTGGCTGGCGCTTGTGAATGCAGAAATGATCCTTTGGGTTCCATAAAATGTGGGGAATTTTGTGATTAGTAGCTTCTCAGGAAGAACTCTGCTTCATGTACGAGGGTTGGAACTTTAATTGTGGCAACTATTTATTTACAACTGATACAAAATAGATACATGTTTCGAAGTTTTACTGTCCTTCAATGTAGTCAC
>JGI20166J26741_11446919_pt1 | contig 13534 bp, 11 predicted proteins | sample TergutCu122P5_FD_26741 | JGI IMG/M metagenome (IMG submission 26741)
AGAGTCGTAGAAAAATGAGATTGCATTGTTTTCCAAAGGCATATATATATATATATATATATATATATGGGGTATATATGCATATATATACACACACACCTAGGCCATATAATAACCATCACAATACAATAAAATGCTTTCAAATTTGACGGTCATTCTTATGATCTGATTTGATCCATGTTACGATCATCTTGTATTATTTTGAATCAAATTTTCAATTTTTTGAAATTATATGAGTGAACCAAAATATCTCTTCCAAATTCTACCTGATCTGTCAGAAACTTGGTATTTTCTTTGGCAACAAAGTAGGATGACTGTCTACATAAAATATTTACCATATGATCATATAAGAAACTCCAAGGATTAGTCTCTCGCATAAGAAACTAAGAGCTCCTCAGCTAATTAAGAAACTGCCCGAATTTTATGTAAACCAGTGGTTTATTACCGTATTCCCAGCAGTCCGCCAATGGTCTCTCTTCCGAACAAGATAATTCCAGTACGTATAATTAATTCTAATTGAAGCTCCATTTAAATACTATGCTCCCAACTGACCTTGTCTCCTACCCTTGTTTTTCTCTACCAAAACATTACATAGGCATCTCTCCTATGCCCGCCACATGCTCCGTCCTTTCTTGATCTGACCCAAAGTACGGATCATATATTTCCTAAATACACACTTCTATCCGACCTTCTATCACTTCCTCTCTCTTACGTCCATACATTCTCCTCGACCACGCTCAGTCTGTGCCTTTTCATCACCTTAATCGACGTGAAACTTGATGTCTAATATGACATCAACTTTCATGCCTATAAAAGTGATGGGAAAAAATTAAATTTTTGCAGATGTTAGTGTTTAGGTTTCAGATGGCATCTTTGCCACACGATTATAAAAGAGCTGAAAATTAAAATTTCCTCAAAAATCTGCACTTTTCCTGTAACATTAGATAATACGAGATAACCAGCTTTTCAAGCATTAAGTCACAGTCGATCATGTAAACTCAAACGTGCACAAGGAACAATTTTATGCTCAATTTTAAACCGTCTCAGTAGAAGTAAAAGTAACAGAATGCCAAAGCTTGCATTTAAATGCAAAACAGAGGGACAGAGGTAGACCATTTTATACATGTATCACGAAGGGGGAAAGGCACGAGCCTAAGTCGTATGCAGAAGAAAAAGAAGAAGAAGAAGAAGAAGAAGAAGAAGAAGAAGAAGAAGAAGAAGAAGGAGCAGGAGAAGGAGAAGGAGAAGGAGGAGGAGCAGAATGTCTAGCTTGGTGTTCAAATAGCTACAGGAACAAATATAACTTCATCTTTCGGGCTACTGCCATTATGCCAGCGATGGCCGGCTGCATTGAGTGGCGATCGCAATATCGGAAATCATTTGTCACCACCGTCGGGTAGCAGTAACACATCATCTGCTAGTGAAATTACTCTTGAAAATTCAACGGGAAAGTTTGATAGGTTCCATTCCTAGCCAAGGTTTGCAGTGTTCAACTTTCTGTTTATTGACACCGACATGAGAGTTAATAATGTCACTTATATGTGAATATCCCAAAAGAAATGTTGCTGCGATTAGTGTCATAAGGGTACGTGATTTGAGATAACCTCGGGGAATGGGTCCACGAAACCGGAAATGTTGGGAAACATTAGTAGAGGCCATCACACTTGTTCCGAATATACCATAGTTTAAATTATTTAAAATTGCCTTCCAATTTGTCGTTTCACCTTCTGGAGCGTCTAATATTTCCTAACGCTGTGGGTTTATATTACTGTATTCTGAAAGGTTGGCCTGTACGTAGTGACTCCATTCTAGAGATGCGCCCATATGCTGCGTCTATCGTAAGGCAAAATCCGAGCTCTTGACGGAATTCTAACAACGAATTTTAACTTCCGGAGGGTCTGAGCATCGTCCGTACTTTTCGTTGTCCAGTCCCCATTATCGGTCCAAATAGTAAGCTGGAAACGGTGGACTGTCATTATCCGTGGGAAGTTAAAAAATCGTATAGCGTTGGATGTGATTACTACTTTCATCTGCGTGTGACGCCGTGTAGTCTGATGTGTACCAAACTTTCAGGGGTAAATACCGCCTAGACCGCCAGAAAGATAAGGGCAGCAGTCGCCCCTAAAATATTCGTATATACTTAACTGACTGCACAGTGTCTCAGTTCAGGAAACAGTAATTGTGGTGTTTTTATTGTGAAAGCCTTGTGTGGTATAAAATCGAAGGTAGGTCACAGTCATAAAAAATTTGCCCTCTTAATTAACAGGTATGAAGAGTGAATGTGCAGTAACTGCAACGTTCGAGAACATTCTTCTTTTAAGTAGGACCTGCAAAGGTTCGTATCGGCATCCTCACCACTCAGGCAATCACATCACTGTATTCGGCAGAACGGACACTAAAGGGAAAAAGTCATATTGTCTCTGGGCTTAATCAAGCACAGCGCTGTCAATAAGTATGGGGCAGATGATGTACAGCAATACGCATTAGTCTCAGCACTGAACGGACAGACCTCTTAACTTCACTCTAGATACGCTTTACAATCGGGGAAATAGCCCCATCGCAAATTTTGAATGGGTATCTGTGTGAACCTCAAAGCAGTAGATATGAGAAATCTGTAGCTCGTGCTGTGTCTGGAGCCCAGATTCTTCGGTCACCAAATTGATCGGCTAGCAATTATACTGGCTGAGATAAACCGGTCAGTACTGATCAACATTAACTGTTAAAGTACAGCATAAGAACCTCATTTATTTTGTCGGCTAACTCGACTCCATAATCTCTACAATTATATACCTTAAAATAAGATACAAACTCCCCTGCAAAGACCGTACCTTGTAGGTGTTCACTTTAATTTTAATTTTATTCGATGACATAATACAACCTCTGGAATTAAAACAGTATATTCATAATATGAATGAATAAATAAATAAAATAACGCCTGCAGTCGACGAATGTTAACTAACCACAACGGCATGGAACGGGAGGCTGCAACAACGGCTGACTTCAAACGAGCATTCCGGACAAGAAAACAAGTCTGCTGTCGGCGGGATACAAATTTTGTTCTTATTATGCATTACCAATAGTGGCATCAATACATTGCGACTTCATAAAAACAGCGGGTTATATGTCGAAACAATCCAGCTATATGACATGAAATCTCTGCTCAGACGTCCATAATAGAGATTCCGTCGCTAAATAAAGAAAGGCAAGATTGTTGGCGACTGCTACCGTCGCAGTGGCGTGCAGTCCAAGTCACAACCAGCCGACAGAACAAAACGCTATTCTATTACTCGGTTTGCCTAACTAAAAGTGTTTAGGCGGTAACGCCTATGACTTGTGTTTTAAAGTACGTGTTTCGATTTCACGAGAGTCTAATTTGTAATTTTGCTCACTTTCTGAAGAAAAATGCACGTCAGGTCCTTGAAACAGGTTATGGCAGATTATGCTCGCTCCTTTCCATTTCACCTAAAATAATGCCTTATTTCTTAGGTTATTTAACGACTCTCAGCCATTTGGCACAATTAAAACAAAACACTAATTATAAAGAAAAACACGATATGAATTTTTCTTTCTTGTGGAGCTACAACCCATATCGGGCTTAGGCCCCTTCCTTTTCGAGGTTTCTAGATGACACAAAACTAAACAAACAAACAAACAAACAAACACAAACACACACGCGCGCGCACGCACTGAAAGTCTTCTGAACGAGCAATCAGCTCGTTGCAGTGGCCGCTACCTATGCGGCACACAAACACGAGAAACGAAAATCCATGCTCTCAGCGGAATTCGTATCTGCGATTCAAGCACTCAAGAGGCTGTAGACCTATGCATTCGACGGTATGGCCACTGAGTTCGGCATAATATTACTCATTTGAAATGCATTTCTTCAGGACACCACCTGCAGGCTCTAGATATCGAATACAAACATCAACTGCGTTACGTAAATTACAGTGGCTGCACCAGTTTTATAATATAATAAAATATAATATAATTATTAAAACTTACTACTCAAGCACACACTAATGCAAAAGAGGGTAAAAATACAGAATTATTTTAAGATATGCTCTCAAACGCACAGATTATATTGCGCAGAAAGTGAGAACTACTGTGCATACTTAGTGCGCAATTACGTGGAAGTAAGCGTCCATTGCACACTGAAAGGCACTTTTCCGAGAATTTTCGTAGAATGACTAAGAAAAACCACGATAAACGGGTGAATAATTGCTAGCTACCTATCTAGAATAGAGTTCCAGTTTCCAGAATAAAAGTTAAGACTGGCAACACACAACAGAAGCTGTCGTGTAAAACAGTATCTGTAAATGATTCAGCATCGTTAATTGGTTTAATTTTAACCAGATACCAGTTTAAGTGGACTCTGATTTCGAATGATGTACTCTTGGATGATTTTGTTTGATAGAACGAAAGGACATTAAATAAAGATTTGTGCATGTTCATATGTACGGGGACTTATGCGCTGATACTGACGAAAGCAAGACAAAATATGAAATAAACAATTCTGAAGAGTCCGTCCCCTATCCTTTTTCGATATAGATCACTCTTGAATGCGAATTACACGTTGGAACGTAGTGTCGCACTTTTGTAATCGTGTAACGACAAACTAGGAACAACTGCAAAGACTTCAAATATATTAAACTTACGCCAGAAAATAGACAATGGGCAAAACATCTGTGAAGCAAATGAACCAAAGTTGTGAAAAAATTGTAGAGTATTTACTGTCATATAAGGCTATTATGAATTATTTTTGTAATGTCTCTGTCTTTGAATGCTTTGAAACAAACAAACAAACTAAGGGGACATGGGCATGAGGGCTATGAGCGATGAGTCTGATGCGTTGAAGCCAAACGAGTAAAGCCTGTTTCTTTGCTTAAATAAACACCGTATCATAACGTATGGAACAGCAGACTATAGTTCCACATATTCTTGAACTTGGCAGGAGGTTTGGGTAAGAGGTCAGCCACAAGAACCGGCCGCTGTGGCGCGGAATGTAGCCTGAAGAATGGTAATACCCGAATTATTATTATTATTATTGTTATTATTATACGTGATAGGCGGGTCCCTGTTACCACGGCATGGAGCGTCCTCAGGTTGTGGATGGAGGAACGGCCTCCTATATGGTGGGTAGCTGCGAATATATAGAAAAAGCAGTCGCGGACAGCCGACAAGGGGTGGTTCTCCAGCTTGGGGTTGGCGAGGTGCTAACAATTCCTCACCGTAAAAACGTATCATATTATGAATCATTCAAAAAGGCCTCGGACCTGGACGGATCCTTCGGTACGATCTACGCAATGGAATAGAGTCATGACATTCGGTACACGGGATGTCAGGAGCATGTATAGGTCAAGTTCCCTTACAGAAGCGGCCAGGGAATGAACAAGATATAAATTAGATTTAGTGGGTGTACAGGAAGTTAGGTGGGACAAAGGAGCACAGTTAGAGCAGGGATTATAATTTTTTTCTATGGAAAACGAGACGAAAATCATCAATTGGGAACAGGATTTTTTGTACACCACATAAAAGTGCCTTCAGTTAAAAGAGTAGAGTTTGTTGGTGATAGGGGGTCATATAAAGTTCTGAGAGGTCGCTGGTATAATATCATTGTTTTGAATGTGCATGCACCAAGTTAGGAGAAAAGTGATGATTCCAAGACAGTTTTCATGGAACTAGAGCAGGTATTCGATCGTTTTCCTAAATACCATATGAAAATACTGTTTGGAGATTTTAATGTAAAAGTGGGGAAAGAGGATATTTTCAAACCGAAAATTGAGAATGAGAGTCTATATCAGAATGGCAATGATAATGGTGTAAGAACAGTAAAGTTTGCCACATCAAAACAGTCTGTTTTTACGAACACGATGTCCCCGCACCTAAACATCCATAAGTATATTTGGACCTCTCCTGACGGGAAGACTCACAACCAGATTGATCACATACTGATGGTAGAGAGGAGATGGCATTCGAGTACACCCGATGTACGATTTTCAGGGGAGCTGACTGTGATACTAATCACTATCTGGAGTTTGCAAAAGTTAGGGAAAGATTAGCAGTAAGTAAACAAGCAGCACTGAATTTTGATGTGGAAAGATTTAATCTCAGGAAGCTAAACGAGCTGGGAGTTTGGAGACATTATCATATTAAGATCTCAAACAGGTTTGCGGCTTGGAGGACTTAAGTGATAGGGAGAGCATAAATAGGGCTTGGGAAAACATTAAAGAATATCAAAACATAAGCTAAAGAGAGTATAAGTCTGTACGAAAGGAAGTATCGTAAGTCATGGTTTGATAAAAGATGTCTAAGTTTTTAGATCAAAGAATGCAGGCTAAAATGCAGTGGTAACAGTATTCAAACAAAAGTAATGTAGATAATATCAACAATATAAGACGTGAAGCTAGAAGACATTTCAGGAACAAACAGAAGAATATCTGAAAACTAAATTTGATGTAATTGAAACTAAGAGTAAGATTTAAAATATCAGAGACTTGTACAGGGGCATCAACGATTTTAAGAAGGGTTACCAGTCTAGAACTAATAGAGTAAGGAATGAAAACGGTGGTTTGGTTACAGACTCCCACAGTATTTTGGGTAGGTGGAGAAATCATTTCTCTCAGCTGTTCAATGTACATCGAGTGAGTGATGTTAGGCAGAGAGAAATAAATACAAAAGAACCACTACTGCCTGAGCCGAGTGCCTTTGAGTTTGAGATGGCCATTGAAAAATTTAAAAGACAAAAATCAAAGTACTGATCAAATCCCAACAGAATTGATTAAGGCAGGGGGAAGAACAATTTGCTCTGAGAACCACAAACTTATTAATTCTATCTGGAATAAGGAGGAATTGACTGAGGAGTGCAAGGAGTCGATCAATTTACCTATTTAAAGAAGGGCGATAAAACATATTGCTGTAATTATAGAGGCATATCACCTTTGTCAGCTACGTACAAAATTTTATCCAACATCCTGATGTTATGGTTAATTCCTCATCTGGAGAAAATTGGAAAATGTCAGTGTAGATTTCGACGCAACAGGTCAACTACTGACCATTTATTCTGCATTCGTCAAATACTTGAGCAAAAAATGGGGAAACGACGAAGCAGTGTATCGGCTCTTTATGGACTTCAAGAAAGCTTATGATTCAGTTAGGAGAGAAGTCTTGTATAATATTCTCATTGAGTTTGGAATCCACAATAAACCGTTAAGGGTAATAAAATTGTGTTTGAATGGAACCTATAGCAGAGTCCGGGTAGGCAAACATTTGTCTGACACGTTTCGTATTAAGAATAGTTTGAAACAAGAAGATGTTTTATCGCCATTGCTTTTCAACTTTGTTTTAGATTACGCCATTAGGAGAGTTAGGTAAATCAGGGTGGCTTGAAATTAAATGGTACACATCAGCTTCTTTATGCTGATGATGTTAAGATATTGGACGAAGTCATATATACTGTAAAGAAAAACACAGAATTTTCAGTAGTTGCTAGTAAGGAGATTGGTCTAGAAAGCAACACTGATAGATCTAATTACATGGTCATATTTCGAGTTCAGAATGCAAGAGGAAGTCACAAAATAAAGAGAGATAATAGTTCCATTGAACGGATGGGTCAATTCAAATATGTGGAAACAACCTTAACAAATCGAAATTATATTCGGGAAGAAATTAAGAGCACATTGAAATCAGGGAATGCTTGCTATCACTCGGTGCAGAATCTTTTGTCTTCCAGTTTGCTATCCAAAAATATAAATATGCAAACATACAGAACTATAATTTTTCCTGTGGTTCTGTATGGGTGTGAAACATAGTCGCTCACATTCAGGACGAAATGTAGGCTGAGGGTGTTAGAGAATAGGGTACTGAGGAGAATATTTGGGCCTAAAAGGGACGAAGTAACAGTGGAGTGGAAAAAAACTACATTATGAGGAGCTTAATTATCTCTACTCCTAAGCCGATATTGTTCGGGGTATGAAATCAAGAAGAATGAGATGGGCGAGGCATGTAGCACATATGGTAGAGAGAAGAGAAAAAGAGACCACTTGGAAGACCCAGGCGTAGAGGGAAGGATTACATTAAGATGGATCTTCAGGAAGTGGGATGTGATGGTATGGACTGGATCGATCTGGCTCAGGATAGGGAGAGGTGGTGAGGACTTGTGAAGGCAATAATGAACCTTCGGGTTCCATAAAATGCGGAGAATTTCTTGTCTAGCTGAGTAGCGGTTAGCTTCTCAAGAAGGAATCTGCTCCATGGAGTAAGTAAGTAAGAAAGTAAAGAAGTAAGTAAATAAGTATTATTATTATTATTATTATTATTATTATTATTATTATAGACTCCAATACTCATTCCGTGGGAAGCTGTACGGAAACCATTGCCTGGCTATACGTTGTGGGGGAATTATGTCTGACCCTCCAGGGAATCGAACCCTGATTCGCCGATAATGCGGCCCGCAGCATAGTGACTGTAAGGTTTGAGATTAGACGGATGGAAATAAATGTGAAATGCGTACGAACGTAAAGAAAAGAGTCACTCTGGAGACCTAGTCTTAGATGGGAGGATAATGTTACAGTCACTTTCGGCATAAATCGTTAGTTGCGTTTTGTTAGACTTCACTTTAAAGAAAATCGTCTAACAAAAAGAGGGTCAGATAAGAAAACGCTGGCCCGTCACACAAACTTGTAGGCTATTTTCACACTGGTTGCCGAAATCGCGTTACAGGCAACGCGTGTATCTTGAAGTTTGCGTTATACAAACAGCGCTTGTCTCGCCATGAATATTGTTGTAGGCAATGTGCGTTAATGTAACATGCGTAATAACAAAACTGACTGTACAGCGAATCGTCAAGGAGCAGGTTTGAAGGATGCAGACTGATACAAGACAGGGTCGAATGTCTGGACCTCGTGAAAATGTTTCCAAACCATCGGGGTTTTAGCAAGACTGTAAATTTCTTGACAACCTGACCCACAGTAACTTCTCCCTATATTGGTTCTCCTGTGTGGAATTAGCTGAAGAACTATATATTTTTGCAAAACAGGATTAAACTGCCGAATGCTATACAAACAGCACATAACATCCCAACATGTACAACTGTGTGCTGGAGTCCTGAAAGGTAATCGGTGGCCCACTGTCATGTAGCTTTGGAACGTGTGGAGCTATAATTCAGTACCCCAATCGTCTTCATGGCGTGGTCCTTAAGTACAGGTTCCACTTAACTCTCAACTTAACATTTTCTTCCCATTTCTACATTCATCTTTCCCACTCTTCGGGTGAACGGCTGCGTTCGCAGTAGAATTACCTGCAATGGAAAAGGACGATACAGGCTTAGTGCCGGGAGGACAGGAAACGTGAAGGCCGTCGTCATATACGCCCCGCCACTGATCGGATCGTAATCCTGTCGATATGGGACTGCAGCGTACAAAAAGTCTGCCCGCAATCCAGGTCACAGACGATGGCACAAATATGGGTCAACAACCAACTGCTACACAGAATGTCTTAATACCTCGATCTAAAAAGTCAGTCCTTGTTGGCTATGGCAATTTCTATCATGCATTAATTTGGAAGGACATAAATAATACAACTAATATGATGTTTACGGCAAGCAATTGACTTATTTTCCACTATTCTATAAAGCAAACTTAGCAATACCTGTATGTTGAATTTATCACATACAATCTAAAATTGTAGTATTCTGCTGAGTTTTGTTTGTTTGTGGTTGTATTTCGGTTTAAACATCTTCAAGCCCAAGCTAAATTGAAGTCAGTAAAAATTAAAGATAAAGTTGATAGTCATCCTATTGGATAGAAGACTGTGTGGGCATCAGAACCGATCTGGATTTGGTGGCGAAGAGAGAAACAGCTGCATCCGAGATGAATCGAGCACCCTTCTTACGGTCATCCAACCTGTGACCAAATCAGTATAGTGACTTAAGGCTGTCCAGTAAAAGTAGAATCAGCACTCTCTGATCAAAAGGGTACTGGAAGAGTATTTTCTACGGGTACTTCATTTACCCTTTACGACCGTCAGTCCACCACTGCATGTATAACTGTCTATAATCACACACCAGTTGCAGTCACAGTACCACTGGACTCAACGAGAACGCACCGTAATTTAACCGATTTCTTAACCTAGTGTTTTTCAGACTTAGAAACACAGAAAACTTTTGACTTAAGACATGCAGAAGGAAACTGAAAGGGGGCAGGAAAATACAGCAAATAAAATTTAATCTGTCAAGGAAAAAAAATCACCTGTAGCGTTCTAACATAAACACGATTTTTCTTATTTTCTTCTTTTTTCCTTTCTGTCCATAGCGTCGATGTGCGGAGTTAGGAGCGGCCATTTATCCATATTTCCTTTCAGCAGCTTGTTTAAACATCTTCTTGTGACGTCTCTTATTGATCGGTACAACACACAGAGCTAAGTAGAAAACACCTACATCCGAGTAAATGGCCAAAGTTTTGTTAAGGTTAGATATTCACTGGAATAAAGGTTGGGGTAGAATCTATTATTCACTGACGACTGACAAACTAACCGTTTGTCTGACTGACTCAGGTACTGACTGGTTTTGCTGGTTCAATATTGAGCTCGCTATTTGACTTAATAAGAGGCTGATTTATTAAATTTATTTTGGTAATAAATCGCACAGAGTCTTCACAACTTGGAAATACACAAAACCATCTTATACTATCATCAGCCTTTTTTTTTTACCAGACCTGGAAACTACAGTTCCTGAAGTATCTTCAGGCTACGTTTCACGTATTCAGTTTATATTTCCTGCTGTTATTTCTACTTCAGTAAATCGTCCGCCACTTTAACACTTTTGGCAGTCAATTTAAAAATACAACTGTAAATAATGACCCCTGGCTTAATTCTTTCTAAAGAGTTTCACATATATTGCACATAAGAAAGAATATTTATTAGAAGTTTTCACAGAAAAGTAGGCTAGAGACGTAATTTATTTAAAGTACATAGAGCTGTAGGATGCAGAAAAAATTTCTTAAAAGTAAGCAGACAGATGTAGGGTACAGAGACAATTTCCCCTCTATAATTGTTTTCAGGAAAAAATTAAATTATAAGACATATTTTAGAATTTTTATGTTGCTTTAGCTAAGTCGCTTTAGCTTTCCACTACGTGGCATCATTCAGTACCAATGGTGACAAGACGTCCAAGGAATATTTGCAGGAAAAAGAGGTTCATTCATAATCCCTCACATTGAGAGGAGAAACAACCCCCCCCAGGAACGTCGTTCTGTGCGACACAATTGTAGGGATTATTGACACCTTCACAAAATCTAGACAACGATAATAATCAACTCACTATGTTCACTGATTCATTCTTCCCACAAGAATACACGCAGTTTCAACAAGTCAACGAAAACACATGGTTTCAGGAAGATGGTGCGACTTCGAATAAGGTAAGAAATTTATTTAATGCTATAAACCGGTTGTTTGCTGATCACGTCACATCCAGAAATGGGGAAATTACTTGTTCAGCGAGGAACCTGATTTGTCGGCTAGCGACTCTTTTGTGTGGGGCTAATTAAGGAGAGAAGTTTTATGCTCAATGGCAGTAACAATTTGCTGAGCTGGAATTCAAGAATAGATTTCTATATCGCGATGTGATGAGAAATACGCTCTTAGGTATACAGGAGTGTTTGTACAACGGTGGAGGTACTTCTAAAATGTCGTGTCAGAAAAGCAATAAGCTCCCTTTTTTTAATTTAAGGCAATGGTTTGTGATTTTGTACATACAACTTTAAATAAGTTACTGCTGTTTCATTAACCTCCTGTTTCTTTGCCGCACTTGGTTAATGTTCAGTAAAGGCAAAACTTTTGTTTGATGAACCAGGTAACCCGAAAATATTGTTTGATGCAACAAATAAATAACGAAAGATAAATTGGAAGTAAAATTTTCTAACAAATGTAAGTTGTTTTTCTGAACTCATAAATACGTTTTAGACACGTTCCAACCTCCAAGAAAACAAAGGAAACAAAATTTCACAAGCCCTATGTGTAATCTTTGTTAGGAATTTAAGATTATAACCAGCAGAAACAAACATCGAAATTACAGACCTTAAGAATCATTTTGTGCAGTAAGTCTAAGGTAAGGTAAAGGTAAAGCTATCCCTATACAGGCCTGGGCAGGCCTCTAAGGCTGGAAGAGGTTGAGGCTCTTAGAATTTCTACATAATCGGCACATGAAGGTGGCAAGATTGTCAGCTCTAAGCAACGTCCGTCTTTAAACCCAAGAGATAAGCCTGGTACTCATTTCTCTTAGAAGCTGAGTCGACACTAGGGCCGCAATGCGACTGGAAGGATGAAGTCAGTGAAGTATTTAATTTTTCGTCCATATGGAGACTGAAATATAACGTGTTTCTCCACATTAAGTGTACAGATATGAAGGGTAATCGACATATGTGTTCAAACACTGATATTAATAACAGGGCATAAAGGATCATACTCGAAATTACTACAATCACACGGGCTAACTCGCTCCTCAAAACCCAGATGAACCCACAAATGATCAAGAATTTTCTTCTCTTATGGAAGTGCAAAGCTAAATCCAGTAGACGCAAAATACCACCATTGGACCACTGTTTCAGATGAATTTTCATGCTATTTTACCTATGCCACTGTGTCCCGCGGGACATCCTGAACATTTTGTATGTTATCAATTCTTTCACGCGCGCTACATGTTTTGCCCATGCCATTCTCCCTAGTTCAAAGATTCTAACAATACTAGTTGATATGCATTGTTAAGTTTCTCGTTGTATACCTTGCCATATTTTTCCATTAATTCCTCTTCCTTGGGTTCGAATTGTTTTACTCACCTCCCCATTCTCAAACACTCCCTTAGGATTATAGACCACACTTCACTCCCTTACAAACAAAATATAAATTATAACTTTGTATAATTTTCTCTTCAGTGTTTTTGAGTGCACAGAATGCAAAGAAGAATATTTCGACAGACAAGGAAGGACTAAACAGCTTGATGGACAAAATTACATAATTAGTAACTTCGTAATATGTACTAGTCGTAAAATACTAACAGTATTTAAAAAGAAGTACGGCCAGATGGGTAGGGTATGTAGCATGCAGAGAAAAAGACTATAAATAGTACAAAGTTTCGGTGGGATAAATTGAAGGACAGAGAGAACCTGGAAGTAGTAGAAGTGATGGTAATGTAATATAAAAATGCATCTGCTAAAATGTCATACGAATTGTGTGGAGTGATTCATGTGGGTCAGAACAACGGTCAGTGGCGAAGTCACATTAAAACGACAACAAGTCTTCGGTTTTTATAAAATTTGAGGAATTTCTCATTATTAGAGTCCTACGCAGGAATTTTCACTTTTTGAACTTCCCCTGTATTTTGATAAAGACAAATGGAAATTAACTTGGTTTGCTTTTCATTTATTGCCAGACAACCTTATGTTGGAGTGTGCAGTTCGTACCTTCATCCTGTTTTACGGCACCTGTATCTTGACACATCAACATCAACCTCAACAAGATGAACAGAGATTTACAATTAATTTCA
>JGI20166J26741_11447030_pt1 | contig 13533 bp, 11 predicted proteins | sample TergutCu122P5_FD_26741 | JGI IMG/M metagenome (IMG submission 26741)
ACGTTAAAAAAACGTAGTTATTAAGATATTTTAAAATAAGTAAAACTGCTCCAACATGTTTCGGTTTACAAGGAAACCATCATCAGGGAGCCATAATCAGAACTTAGCTAAAAATTACACACTGTGTTTTAATAACTACGTTTTTTAACGTTGTGTGCGTCAGTTGGGAATTAAAGTGCTGAATATTATTGATGCACGGTGTGACCTTGAAGTTTATTGAGGTTCAACAAGCAAAATTGTGTAACACCTACCAAGTGTGTAATTTTTAGCTAAGTACTGATTGTGGCTCCCTAATGATGGTTTCTTCGTAAACCGAAACATGAGCAGTTTTACTTATTTTAAAATGTTTTAATAACTCTACGTTTTTTAACGTTGTGTGCATCAGTTGGAAATTAAAGTGTTGAACTTTTACATTAATTTGCACTTCTTACTACAAACTGATACTACGGTTTCCAGGAAGGAACTGATACACAATAAAGGCATAGAAAACAGTACTTTTTAGTAACACGCAAGGAAAACAGTACCTTATGGAGATGTAAGTCAGTGAGATCTTGTTGCGTAATGTTTGCGTGCGTGCGTGTGTGCGTGCGCGAGTGTGAGTCACTTGTGGTTATATTACGGCCTATTGTGTTTCGTGACTTCTACTGCGATTCGTTGAATTAAAATAAGTTTACATTTCCCAGTACTATATCAAATAAACACGGACAAATGCACTCATATATAATTAAGTCACAACTTTATTAACACTATTCGTAACTCCAACATGTTTCGGTCCTTAAAAGTTCATCTTCACGGAGTATAATTGATACATTCTAGCAGCGTGGGTCACCAAAACGAATCACCAGATATACTGGTGCACGGATATGAACAAGATAACATTTTTATTACATTTTATTCCACAGTACATATCACAATTCGTAACCTGTGAGTTGCTATATTGTTTATATTTTCTTACTACAGCTACCGTTCATAACCATGGCGGCGCCACTGTTGATTCCAATTAAGAATGGTACGTCGCACAAGGACGGTGATTTTACCTGACCGGCTTTGTTAACAACAGTAGATTTTGCTTCCATTCGTATTCTGGATCATCTCCCGCAATTTCATAATACCGCCGATATAAATATCGCGGTATTAGAATGGTAAGTTTTTACAAGTCACGAAGAATTACACACAAGAAAATTCTTTTGGTTCAATACAACCTAAGTTCATAATTGGAGCTGCAGATAAATATGCATGCGTACAATAAATAAACAAATAAACGGTGCAGTATCACACACAGAGATAGTTGTGAGCTCTTTCTGCCCTGATTCCTGGAGAAACAAATAAACCATCTCCACTAAAAGACCTTGCTTGTAGTTTTCGTACAAGTGTGTAAAATATCAGTGTAATTCGATGGGATGTAAAACTTAACGTGAGTAAAATTTGAAACATATATTTGGTGCTGAAATCACTTAAATACTTAACCAACCCCACTACAGAGTGGAGCAGTTGATTGCTGAAGAGCTAAAAATTTACCCAGGTGGTACAGAAATTTTCTGACGTAACGGATGTGCAATATTCATCACTATGTGAGATTTCAGGTTTCAGCCGAAGTGTAGTTGAGGCCTTTGCTCTGTTGGGATGTTACGTGACAGAGGATGGTACTTGGTCGTTTCGGAACAACCTATCCATTTCTTCTTAAAGGGTCTCGACCCTTTAAGAAGGTAGCTAATGACCGACGGCATTACGACTCGCCAATTTTATCAAAGTGTGAGATCTTAAAAATGTTATCCTTTGTGGTTCTACATACAAAATTTTGGAAGTATTTCTCTTCTGTATGGTACGATACACTTTTCAACAGTTTCACGCTTCGTAGCCACCTAACCCTCTGAAGACTGACACTGCACATGTTAAGAGACTCCCTCTCATCACAGCACGGCGCTTTCTCAAACAACGGATTGAGGAAACGGCCTCCATAGATGGAGGGCAGCTGTGAAGATACGGAAAAAGAATCCGCGGACAGCCGACGAAGGGAGATCCTCCAGTTTGTGGGTTGGGCGAAGACGTAGGAATAACTCGCCGTAAAACGTACCATGTTGTGAAATGTTTAACAAAGCTTCAGACTTGCAAAGATCCTCTGGATTGACCGAAGCAACGGAAAATGGATACGATATTTGAAACTTGGGATATGAATAACAAGTATAAGTCAGGGTCACACAAGAGACTAATACGAGAATTAGTTAAGTACAGATTACAATTCGTGAGAATGCGAGAGTCCAGATGGGACAAGGATGGTTCTGAGCTAGCAGATCATATCTTCTTCTTCTGTGGAAAAAGAAGTGAAAATCATCAATTAAAGACAGGATTTCTGGTACACAAAATAACTATATGAGACTTTAGAAAAGTAGCTTCTTATAATCTGTAGGACGCAGGATGTCATACATACTGCCATGACGTCGCTAGTGCCATATCACTGCTCTCAATGGGCATGCCCCAACTCAGTGCAAAACTAAGGCAACGCAAGGAACTTCACGTTTTGCACACCTCAACAAATATTGTTCGGCTCACTAAGGAGGAGAAGACGGGCAGGGAACGTGGTATGTATGAGAGTTTCAGTGGCAAAACGTGAAGGAAAAAGACCGCCTGGAAAACCTAGACGTCGATGGGAGAATAATATTAAAATTGATCATAAAAACAGGATGAGAGTGTGTGGACTGGACCTGTCTGGCTGAGGATAGGGAAAAGTAGTGGGTTCCTGTGAACGCGGGAATGAACATGCGGGTGCAGGGAAATGGGGTTAATTTCTTGACTACCTGGGGCACCATTGATTTATCGGGAAGAACTCGGCTCCACGACGTTAATTACTTAGTTCTTTGTTTGTTATTTGATTAGTTATTCAGTCAGTTGGTTGGTTAATTATTTTTTCTCTCATGTCTCGACAGTTCTAGTTGGTCAGGGCCTCCTCACTGTTGGGTTTTCGAAATCATACTCAGACATACCACACTCGGTTAGGCCTCCCTGGACGAGTGATCGGCCCGTCGCAGAAACCTCTGGCGAATAACACATACAACACTCACGAGAGACAGGCATCCATCCCCCGGCGGGATTCGAACCCACAATCCCAGCAAGCCAGCGGTCAAAGAACCATGCCTTAGACCGCACGGCCACAGGGATCGCCTGGTTAATTAGTTAGGCTGATATAGGTAATATGTCACTGCCTACCTCACAGAGAATGCGTTTCATGATCATTAGAAAGAACATTCAATCAGTGCTGTTCAGGGAAGCAACTGGTATTTTTTGTGAGAATCATGCAAAACACCTAAATACAGCGAGTGAAAAAAATGTTGCAGCATGTTTTATGTATAGTTGTTCCTGGGCTGTGAAACATTAATGGCTCTTGTTTTTGAGGAAGATAGTGCCGAAAACTAGTGGCAATCATTACATATTCGATTCGAGACTTCCCTGAAAGCACTAGCTTTGCTGTGACGTTGAGATGGGTGTTTTATAAGTCGCAAAAATGGTCTATAAATAAATTATCGTATAAGCCCAAATATAAGAAGGTTTTTTTTAATAGCTGCACAGAAAATTATGTGTTGCCTTATACGCGAGTCCTTACTGACAATTTTGAATAAAACTCTCGTGTGTAAAGTGAAATGTCTGTTTGAAAAGGATGTACTGAGTTATGTTCACAAGGTACACAAGGTCTGTTATATGTATTTTTTGCAGTTTTATATCCGCCTCTCTGAGGATTTATTAATGCTTTTATTACATTACTAAATTTTATGCGCTCTTTCTCTAAGTACCTAAATGATAAAGATAAGGTCACCTTACATTCGGAGCCAAAATATATTCAATCTCATACGGTATTTATTACTGTTGTTTTTTCTAACATTTATAAACTAAACTGTACAGCTTACAAAACAATCGGTGAATACAAATTAAATAATGCTGTACTGTGGACTTTATCCCCAAATCATGAGAGTCCTGTTTACGGATTGCGTTTTCGTTGTTTTGTAAAAGACAATGTTAAGAGTTGTGCTTTCACGAAGTAGAATGAATAAATGGAAATAACAGGAGACTACAGGTGAAAAATATTTAGTGACTAACACCAAGAAAAACGGCACCGAGTTGTAAAGGGATTACCGTGGAACTTGCGGAACCGTAAAAATGTTAAGTGCATTCTTTCGTACTTTCTTATTCGCAAATCAGATAAACTAACAAAGAAGTGAACGAATTTGCCACTTTTCCGGTTAAAAGTCTAAAAAAAAAAGACATAAAACTGAATATTGTTGCTCTTCATTCGTGATATTCAGGGTTCGAATATCGACCCGGACGATCTGGAGTCTTTCATTGTTTCATCCCTGAAGATGGGACCGACAGACAGTCCCAAAACTTCGGTTGATAACTACCAATATACGCTGCGTAACATCTCAAATACCGAATATCTGATCTGAAGTGTTACACTTTTTTTCTCAGCCCCTCAAAGAAAATACCGGAAACGTGACTCCCCTTGCCTTACATAGCTTTTCCAATCCTTCATTCTTTGTCCTCCTGACAGTGGACGCTGCGTAATAGACGCATGTAACAAAGTGCAATGAAGCATACCAATAAGCGAACATAACGTCAGGCAACAAAGAAGGAATTAGTCCCAATTTCCGATGTAATGCGGGATGCAGTAAGTCGTACAAACCTGCAGTCACTTGCCGTCTAGACAGCGGCACTGCGTCGATACATCACATTAGAGGAGCTGGGCCCCTTACTGCCTTATAAGATGTCTTATTTTAATATCTTTCATAAACTAATTTTGTGCTGGCAAAATTTTAATAGCTGAATAAAATCATCTAAGTTTTATTGTCGCAAGCGGACGTAGGTGGGTGGTAGTGTAGGGAGGGGGGTGGCGAGCCGCAAATCTTTACCCCCATGTAGCACTAGCAGGAGTACAATTAATTTTATAGCTCCCTTCTTGTCAGTGCTCATTAAGATGGCTCCCATTGAAGGCAACATCCGCCGTCTTCTGCCATTTCCAGCAGCGATCGTCATTACATTGGCTCGGGAGAATGGGTTGCTGGAGCTGGAGGATGGGACGCAACACTGCGACGATCTTCAACCCTTTCTCCACAGGCAGAAGTCTCAACGGCAACCAACGCCATCTCCACCCGCAAGATTACAAGTGGATGATATCTAAGGATTCAATTGCTTGTTCATTGCGATGCTGCACCAATACTAACCTCGATGTTACCCGGCCATTAACAATTATTTGATTTGGCCAAACGGGACCGCAGTTAGTTTCAGACTAATAAATGCATTTCAGCTCGCAATGTTCTATGTTTCACGACTTCTCAAAAGGCAAATTTGCCAACCATCCTTTTACAGAATTCTTCCCTCTTTCTATTTGTACTCTCGGAAGACAAAAAACTTTTTAATTCGTGGTGCTCGAAACAATAACTTCGAATACCATTAACGGCAAAAAAAATAACCGTGTAAACCCTACCGGCTACTTTATGTAGCACCAGGTTCACCACACAAAAAGTCTGTACACAGAGTTCATATGCGTGTTTTGTATGGTTCTCAGAAAAAAACAACGGTTTTCCCAAACAGCATTAACTGATTGATTTTTACAAGAGAAGGAGTGTGTTTACTGCGTGATAGGAACCAAATTTTAAAATATATTGCAGGTTTATTTTCGTCTTTAAACATTAATTCGTAAGTTTGACAAAAGTTTCTAGTTTTACTCAACTAACCCAGGTAAGTGATAATCAAATAATGATTCTCAAGCCTTCTGAGGGGTCCGAAGACGAAATAACGAAGTGAAGGACTGTCTCAAGAAACCGTTAGAACGAGATTTTTGTTCGCTCAAACATAAAACGACAAGAACATTGAGTCCGACTCATTACGAACATTTGGAAACAAATGCATAGCACACGTAGTCAACAGTAATGAAGAACGTTAGCGAATATAACAGAGAAATGTAGAAGAAATATGGAATGTTACGGCATTACAGTGAAATTTGGAAATTAAAAAAAATCCAACACTACCGTTTGAAACATCCTTCCAAAATTAAGGGCCTTGCATATCCATCTTATGTTGCGACTGCTAGCAAACCCTGACGAAACCAGCAATTATTCCAGAGAAGAATTAATAAAACATATAGCGTGTTCACGTTAAAGCCTACTGTAGGATATTATTTTCATTTCAATTTCATAGTAATAATTAAGTGAATTTGTTCGAAAAGTCGACATTCCTGTCTACAGTTGGTCTATTTTAGCATTTAACAACAGGAACGTACTCATAAGATCGTCAGGATGTCCGGATGTATCTATCCCCCTGTAAATTTTAACCAGTCTCCGATGTTCACAAACAGGGGTGTGAAAGAATTTCTGGCATTTTAGAATGCACCAGTGGCATATTTATTACTTTATTATCGTAGTAACACCCACACAGAATCCAGGATGGCGCAGATAGCCACTGGGTTACGAGCTGGGCGGTCAGTAGTTCTACGAGAGGATGCTGGTATGTCCTTAGCCCGACCTACCTCCCGATGTCGTAGGACGGAATAGATAGTGTCGTTGGAAAGAGGAGTCTGTACATGTGCTGAATTGCAAGTCTTTTCTTGCTACAGAGGCTGAAAAGCAGCGTGTCAGGTGACGCGCGCGATTTCAACAACATCGAGACGCGAGCTGTCATCAAGCTTTTTTTTTTTTGCAAGGCAAGGCGCCAAAAGAAATTCATGCCATTCTGATAGAAATATTAGGGAAACATGCACCATCATATGCCATCGTCGAAAACTGGGTGGCCAAGGTTAAACGTGGTGATTTTTCCACCTGTGATGGCCCTCGTCCTGGACGATCCAAAACAGTGACCACCCCGGAGATTGTTTATCGAATTCACCAGCTAATCTTGGAAGACCGCCGGATTTCGGCTAAATCAATAGCTGAGCAACTGGGCATCTCACGTGGCGGGGTTGGGTCCATCCTGAAATGCCTGAAGGCGGATCAAAAACGTCAACGATGCCAGTCGTCTGAGCAAAGTTGGAATTTTTTCGGCGCGATCCAAATGATTTCCTTTCGCGATTTGTGACCATGGACGAAACCTGGTTATATCGCTATGACCCGGGGACCAAGCAACAATCAATGGAGTGGCGACAAAGCGGCTCACCCGGCCCCAAAAGATTACGAGTGCTAAAATCCGCTGGAAAGTTTCGCGCCTCGATTATTATTTTGGATCAAGACGGCATCCTCCTCATTGATTATCGTCCAAAGGGCCAAACTATCAACGCGGAGTGTTACTAGTCTCTGCTGGTGCAAATGAAGGATATTTTGGAGGAAAAACGCTGCGGGAAGGTCACCAAGGCTTTCTAGTTCTTGCAAGACAATGTCCCGGCTCACCGGGCACTTGCAACCCAGAAGAAACTAGCCTACCCGGGCTTCCAGCGTCTTGATCACCCACCCTATTCTCCGGATCTGGCCCCGTCGGACTACCGTCTGTTCCCTGGACTAAACAATTGAAAGGTCGTCATTTTTCTTCCGACGCGGAGGTCATTGCTGCCGCGGAGACCTGGTTGGACGGACAACATACTGATTTTTTTTTTGAGTGGCTTGCAAAAGTTAGAGTAATGGGCTAAGAAGTGTATTGCGCTTCTTGGGGAGCATGTTGAATAAATCCCGAGTTTGGTCGCTGTAGCTTGTGTTCTTCCTGGTCGGGCTAAGGACTTATCAGCACCCCCTCGTATTACCAGGACAAGCAAAAGATTTTTGTCTTCTCCAAAAAATCCAGAGTGACTTTGGGGCCCACCCAGCCCTCTATTTAATAAGCAACGGAGCATTTTCCCGGGAGTAAAGGTGCCCGGGTGTAATGGAACCACTCACCACCATCTAGAACCGAGATTAAGAATGGGTGGAGCTATACTTTACGCCCCGCATTTGCCCTTTTTCATACCTACATTGCGCACAATCGCGTGTAATGGTGGCAATGCCAGCGGCACTTAATATAGTTTTCGAATAGGATGTGATGCGTGTTTATAGATCGAAATACGGTAAACAGAAATGTTGTTCAGGAATTTTATTTTAATTTTGGGTACTAGAATTAAAAAAAGCGAAGGTTTTTTTTTCAGCAATGAAAGATTGGTAGCTGGACTTGTGACATTATGGATTGCGGTAGATAACAAACATACTTGTACAGCTGGTGTGAATGTTGTTGTAGTCATAATTCAAATCATGACGACGTAAAACTTTGCGATTGTATCTAAAATTTAACGTTTATAAAGTACTTATTTAGGTACAAATTTCTTTACCAAGAAAATGATATAAAACAAAACAACGATTTTAGTAAAACAAAAGTTAATATCAAAATGGATACATATATGAGTAGAAATGTACGTAACCTGAAGGTAGGTTTCATGCGTGAAGTTCGGAATCCCTCGTTCCATCAATACGAAATGCCATGCCAGACTGGCTGAGAGGCCTAACCACTCCGCTACCGAACGCACAGTAACAGCTTCATCTGAAGGGACAGAAGAGTAGGAACGTTGACCATAGTTTTCGTCTCCTTTTAGTGCCGAGGTTAAGAAAGTGCGGGGTGTTAAATCCACTTCTCTGTAAGTCTACATTTTGATGTGCCTTAAGCACTAGGGAAGTTTCTAACACCTTTAACTAAGCCGATAAAAGAGGCTCGTAGTAGAAGACAGAGTGTTAATTAAAAACATTGGCAGACAAGAGGGCTTCCCTGATATTGTTGATTGTGAGTAAAGAGGAGATGGTATTTGAGAGCAGGTTGCGTCGAAAGATCAGCTACCCAATACACGTATTTGGAAACCTCTTATGCAAGACAGGATCTACTTAAACTGTGAAGATGGCGGTCCGCAGTATAATGACAGCCACGAACTCTAATCTTAGCGAAGTCTCGGATGTGAATTAGGAGGAAATCTAAAGTACGTCACCGAAGGGTCGCGTAATTTGGAGGTACGTAATGCTGGGCGGGATTTGAACCCACTTTGTGAGCCAAGACTTCCCCAAAGACTGGGGGGTTCAGACAACAGCACCCCATCCCACATTCTGGACAGACAGGGTCCTGGAAGCAAGCCAGCGATAGGGGTAGCCCACCCACCAACCTACCTACTCCTCGTAGTAATTAGTTCTCAAGATGCTGAACGATGACCGCCCTAGGATACCCTCAGGGGACTATTGAAACATTTGTTACCATTCCATTCCTCCGTAACACTACCACTTTCATCTGCCCCTGCCTCTGCCTCTGGGTTAATTGCAGTACTGCGTCTTGTTCCAAATGGCACGTGCATATTACTAGATGGCACTGATTTGCAACTAAGTTAGGAAAACGTTAATTGCCACTGCAGTATCCAAATTTGACTTGTTACGTACATGCACAAAGAATATGCTTGATGCGGAGAACAGCAAGTGGGTAGCAGTCCTGCTTCGTATATAGAAGCCCAGGGTTCAAAATCAGCACACTTTCCTGAAACTCCTTTCTGATATACTACATAATAAATATTCTTTAATGCACGAATGTGAACGTATAAACTCCTGTGTGGTTGTATTCGAACACTCCTGGCAAATATCAGGGCGCAAGCCAAGCCTACTGCCTCACATATCAAGATTAATACGCTATTAAATGTTGGTCTCCATTGAAGGTGTGTAAAAAATGTACATACTTGGAAGTAGCTCCGATGAATTATCAGTATCAAGCGTCATGTGATAACTATCCACGCGCCCATGATGACGGCCTGGCATAATAAACAAGAGCTACTCCATGCCTGTGTCTTTGGTCTTTGTACGGTATATTCGTGGATTAAATCAAGCGTTAAATTCATCTATCTGAGAGCTGACTCTGGATGTGTTGTACGTATTATAGGCATTATGCTCAACTGTTTCTTTAGCCTCGGCTCCTACCTGACCGAGTACACAATGTCTCAAATACACAAACCGTTTCTTCGGGTTCAACGCCAGCCTCACAGCGAAATGCCATTGAGAATGATAATTACAACACTATTAGAAGGTTCTTTAGAAAGCAGACAATAAGTTAGCGCCGAAAATATGCCATTGGAAACTTTCAGCTATGGAGGTTGTAATTTATAATTAGCCATGTTCCGAGCAGAAAGACAAGTCACTGCAATATAATTAGATACAATGATATACAAAATTGGTAAACTTCCTACATGTTTCGGCCTTTCTCGCCCACTATAACAATATTGCTGCACACATTTGACGTAACTAGACATTACTGTATTTTTCTTTGTTGAATATTTTCCTGGATAAGGCCGAAAAAGGCCGAAATATGTAGGACGTTTACCACGTGTTTGTATAACATTGTATATAACTATAATGCAGTTATTAATATATATATATATAATGGAAATTTGAAGGTCCTGTTAATTCGAAGTCAGTCTAGGAAAAAAAAAAGTCCAAACAAATTACTGAAACAGTCCACAAACATTCAGTTCCACTTCCATCCAAATACACAATCATGCTGTTATTTGCAGTCCACATTTTACAAACCACACTTAAAAAAGTATGTAAATGAATTAAACAGAACACAGTGTGTGATTAGTACTCGACACTCGAACTATAATCGTAGTGCAAACCCGTACATTCAAAACAACGTTTCTCTAAAATAATAGCTCTGATTGCCGCAGTACATACGCCCGTTCATAGCTGTGTATCGTCGTCACTCGCAACCAGCCTGACTACTGATTCTTCGTTATTTTTATAGAGCGTCACTTGTTTGTGTTTGTTGGTGCGATTTATGGATCAGCTTAATCCATAAACGTTGTCAACAGGTACGAAACACTGAGGTGCTTAAATCTGCCGGAAAGGTTGGATTTGAAAAAAACAAAATATTTTAAAACAATGAGTAATCCCCATAAACGTTTACCACTTTGAAAAATATACAGAGAGTAGTTTAGAAAATACGTGCCAGTGTTTCGGACGAACTACTGTCTACGTCTTCAGGGTAGAAGACTAATAGGTACTCGAATCTGCACAAGTCGCCCACAGTAACTTCTCCATTGATCACGTCTGCTCAACCCACAGCTCTCGACACAGTGTTATGTTGCCCAAGGAGACATTTGAAATGAGAAAAACGTGTTACAACCCTCTTCTTGGCAAAATCGATATAAAACGCCGAAGCAATTTTGAAAACTTGCGAGCTGTTTATTTATGGAGAGGCATATTAAATTACTAATGTATTCCGTAAAAAAATGTGTTACAAATAGCTAAATCATATCCTAAAGATGTGAAATGTATTTTTGTAAATCTTTCTATTTTTATCAGTACATTTTGTATTGCACATGATGCATAGAAAAACGCACAGGTAAAATTATACATATGTATAATTATATAAATACTTATTCATCCTTCAGTACGTGCATTGAAATCCATTTTTTTTGCGCATAAGGACTAAATCTTGCTTAAGTCGATCGCTCCATATAAAAGTTTGATCCGTTCTGCCGTAGAAAATCGCTTCCTGTATGAGAGTTATCACGATAGTATTATGGTAAGACAACCATTTTGATGCATGAACGGACATATGGCAAAACGGACCATCAGACACAACTGTAATTTCAGACAATATATTTTATTGTCTGCAACGTGCTACGTGTTCCGGCTTATTTATAAAGCCATCATGAAGCACAGGCACAAAAGTACGGGAAAATAAGCACTTACATAAAACACATTAATATGTATTAAACCTGTGCGTGATGATTACTTTATAAATAAGCCGAAACATGTAGTACGTTTAGGACAGGGAAAAATGTCTGAAAGTCAATTTATTTATTTTGATAGTACCGTGTTTTGGAACGCCAGCCTTGTAGTAAATCTTCGTTGCGTTTCTAGCAAACTACATTGCATCACGTACCAGCATACCCTGGAATCACAAATAGAACCTCAGATTTCAGTTATCAGGGACGGTTTGTTCTTCTTTCCTTCTGGCGCAAGAAGCAGGCCTAGGCTGCCTTACTGTCGTGGTTTCGAGATCACACACACACACACACAAACCACACTCGGTAGAATTCCTCTGGACAAGTGACCGGCCCGTCGCAGAGGCAACACACAACACACACAAGAAACAGAAATCCATGCCACCGGTGGGATTCAAACCCGCAATCCCAGCAAGCGAGGGGACGTAGACCCAAGCCTTAAGGGCGCTATACACTCTAACTTAAACTGAGCGATTTTACTGTGTGGCGTCATACCTGACGAAAGGACTGAGTAAACTGCGCAGTCTTGACAGGTAATGGCGCAGGCCTCAGAACTGTCCTTTCCAGACGTCTTTCACAGAGAGAACTGCGGAGTTCACTCAGGTAATCCCACAGTTTCCTCAGTTTACCTGCCGACACCACGATGTCACACGCACAGGAAGACACACAGAACTGACAAAAAAAACTGACAAACCTGGTGGGAAACCTGTGCTGTGCCAGAGAACATTCAGTTCAGTCTTTCGTGCAGTTTTTTTTCACACAGTTCAACTGCACAGTTTAAATAACTTGGGGTGTATGGGGCCCTTTACAGCGCGCGGCCACTACGACCGGCAACGACAGTTTTTACGTTCAGCTATTTCTCTGTTTTGTTCTTAAGGCTCCTAGTTCGACTAAGGAAGTTTGTTGCTCCAAAGGAACCCATGTAAGGTTACTCTGTAATCGGATCGTGCAACACCAAGAATCCCATCTTCAGACTCCTCTAGACATCGCTGCTACAAACCACGTCATGTGTAAAAGAATTTATTAACGCCCACGCCACTAACATCCGTTGATGATTTAGTATTATTTGCCCTTCCAGGCCCAGTGGTTACATTATGTACCACCAGCCTTTAACACTACGTTTTGCACGCACAGTGCATTTCTGTCTTCTGTATGGATGTCAGGACAAAGGTGGGTATCCCCCAATACAGCTGACTGGATTTTATAAGTATCGTTCAGTGTGTTTACTGCGCGGTGCGAACTGTATGTTTAGATATGTCAGGTCACACTTAGAATTCAGAATGTTAATGCTCTGTCACATAACATGTCATCATGCCAGTACCGGTTGCAACCATCCGTGTCATCACCTTTATGCAAGAACTGCATGAACAGGAACGAAAATTTGGCGCCTTGAGGTCGCAAGACGACACCTCTGTTGTAATGTGCAACGACCAGAGTATCAACTCTGTGCACATTCAGAGGTCCCATTCATCGATTTCCACTCCCCCGTTGCTCCTCTTTCCCTGACCGCAAGCGTTTACACATCGGAGTGTAAACAGATCGACTGCGCTTCCCACAGCTCTGTACCGTCGGTGCCGGTAATTGTCAGGTAGTGAGACTGGGCAACAGTACTGCCATGTCAATAGCAACAACCAAAGAAACAAGAAAAGCCAAATGTTCGTAGCTTCAGATTTGCACACTCGTGTTTCCATACCACATTTTGTGACTGCTTCTTGAGAAGCTGACAGTCAGCTAGAAGTTCGCAACTACAAGGTGGTTCAAATATGACCGGGACTGATTTGTGTGTAAACAAGCCGCACTGCGCAGCAGCTGTGCGACCTTGAGAGAGTGAAGCCACAACC